>OHEC01000138.1_pt1 | contig 53288 bp, 37 predicted proteins | sample 1567141 | NCBI WGS metagenome assembly OHEC01 (sample SAMEA3879567, study PRJEB24766) | human gut metagenome | biome: human-associated habitat; feature: feces | place: USA | collected 1985/1987 | reverse complement strand
TCTACTATATCTAATAACGTGGCGCGGGAAGCCTCGTCTACCTTGTTGTTGGCCACCCATTCCACTAAATATTTAACCAATGTCTTGGGAATGCTACCGTTGACGCCGTACATAGACATATGGTCGCCATTGTAAGTGGCCCAGCCCAAGGCAAGCTCCGAGAGATCCCCCGTACCGATCACGAGGCCGTTCGCTTGGTTCGCTACGTCCATAAGAAGTTGGGTACGCTCGCGGGCTTGGCTGTTCTCGTACGTCACGTCGTGTACATGGATGTCGTGATTGATATCCTTGAAATGTTGGACGCAAGCCTCCTTGATGGAGATCTCCCGGAGGGTCACGCCAAGGGAGCGTATTAAGTCGCAGGCATTGGTATAGGTACGATCCGTCGTCCCGAAGCCGGGCATGGTGATGCCGATGATCTTATCCCGTGGGATCTTCAAGGCATCGAAGGTCATGACGGTGACCAGTAGGGCCAAGGTGGAATCCAGTCCCCCGGAGATGCCTACGACGGCGGTTTGGGCGTGGGCATGAAGGATACGCTTGGCAAGTCCCGCTACCTGTATATGGAATATTTCCTCGCAACGTTCTTTCAAGGCATCGCCGGAAGGGGTAAAGGGACGCGGGTCGATCGCGCGGGTCAAGTCCAGTGTCCGGTTGGGAAGGCTGAATGAGACTACGGTGCCGTTATCCATGTTATGGTTGAGATAACCCTGCAGGAAGCTGGTGTTGATTCGTCGGTCATTCTGTAAGTTCTGGATATCGATCTCGCTGATAACGAGTTGCTCCTCCATGGAGAAACGCTCGGATTCCCTTAACAACGTGCCGTTCTCCGCTATGATACCGTTTCCCGCGAATACGAGGTCGGTACTGGATTCCCCGAAACCGGCGGAAGCGTAGACGTATCCGGCGATACAACGTGCGGATTGCTGGCAGATCAAGGATCGTAAGTAAGCATGCTTACCGATCAACTCGTTGCTGGCGGATAGATTGAATATCAAGTTCGCCCCCTGCATGGCTAGCTCGGAGCTGGGAGGGATGGGAACCCAAAGATCCTCGCAGATCTCGATACCCACGCGTACCTCATCATACTCGAAGATCAGGTAGCAATCCAACGGCACTTCCCGGTTACCGATCGTGATCATGGATTGCTGTAGGTGTGAAGAGGCCGTGAACCAACGCTCTTCTTGGAACTCTTTGTAGCTGGGCAGGTAGCTCTTGGGCACTACCCCTAGTATCTCGCCCCGTTGGAAAGCGACGGCGGCGTTTATCAGTTGGCTTCCGCTGACAAGCGGGCAACCTACGATCGTTAGTAAATCCAGATCGGCGGTGTTGTTCACTAAATCCAGCAAGGCTTTCTCGGCGTTTCTGAGTAAGGTCTCTTGCGAGAACAAATCCATGCAAGTGTAAGACGTAACCGATAATTCGGGGAAGGCGATGATCTGGACCTCTTTTTGGGACGCTTGGCGCATCAATCCCTCGATCTGTTGAATATTATAAAAGCAGTCAGCCACTTTAACATGTGGTACGGCTGCCGCTACTTTGACGAATCCGTAATTCATATTTGTTATTGTTTATCTGATAGATGTTCTTAATTTATCGGGGTTTTGACGACAGTCGAATATCGCGGAGATATAGATGATTTTGTAATGCTCATGAACAAGAGACCGAAAGCCTTGCGGCTCCGAGGATAAGGCTTGCTCATAAAAACCGAGAAGAGGATTATCCGCTAACAAATCGGCGTAATGTTTCAGATCCTTGACTTTCTTGTGGGCCATGTTGATAGAAACCTCCTTCTTATAATACTTCGTAATTTCTTTCAAATCTTCTTTGGCCTTGGCTGTCCAATATGGATTTTTCTGTTTCAGAACCATGTCTCTATCTCTTTATCTAGATCCTCACTTGATGTGACTCTACCTTCTCGGGCGTCTTCTACCGATTTCCGTACCGCTGCTATCATCTCCTCTTGCGAGTGGATTACGCAAGGGCGGGGTGTCCTTCTCTTGGAAAAGATCTTTTTGGCAGCCCGTTCCAGTTCCTCCGATATCTCCATGTCATCGATCTTGTTAAGGTATCTCTCCACGAAGCTTTCTCTCCATTGTTGTAACTCTATTGTCGTCATATTAATTTCCCTCCTATATATTTATGCCCCAAAGGTATGTATTTTGTATGGGATAAAAAAGAAGGAGAGGTATACTTCGCAGCATCCTCTCCTTATTAACACAAAACAATCAACAAAAAACTACTGTCTGAATAAGACTATCTGATGAATAAAAGCTCACGGTATTTCGGCAAGGTCCATATCTGGTCGTCGACAACCAGTTCCAACTTGTCGATATGGTAACGGATGGCTTCCATCATCGGGACGATCCGGTCGTGGTAAGCGATCGCCTTCTCCCGCTCGCTCTCGATCTTGTTGGCTATCTTGCGGGCGTTGACCATCTCGTCCACTTTTTCCTTGATGAAGATCGTGCGGTTCGCTATATCCTCGATGATCTCCATGTTCTTGGAGGATAGATGGGCGGCTTTATCGGCGGGGAATAATTCACGCATCTTATATACGTTGTCGATCAAGGAAGACTGGTATTTGGTGGCCATCGGGATGATATGGTTCATTGTCAGGTCGCCTAATACACGGGCCTCGATCTGGATCTTTTTCGTGTACATCTCCCATTTGACCTCGTTGCGAGCCTCCAGCTCCTTGCGGGTCATGACTCCCGTGGATTCGAACATGCGGACGCTGCTATCTTTCAAATAAGCGTCGAAGATCAAAGGCACGCTGGTCTCGCAATCCAAGCCCCGGCGTGCGGCCTCGGCCTTCCATTCCTCGCTGTAGCCATTACCGTCGAAATGGATCGCCTTGCATTCCTTGATATCCTTGCGGATCACCTCGATGATAGCGGCGAACTTATCCTTTCCGGCGGCAATCTTAGCGTCTACCTCGGCTTTGAACTGCTTCAGCTGATCCGCTACGGCGGCGTTTAATACCAGCATGGCGGCGGCGCAGTTCGCGGAGGAACCTACGGCACGGAACTCGAAACGGTTGCCGGTGAAGGCGAAAGGGGAAGTACGGTTACGATCCGTGTTATCGATCAATAGCTCGGGGATACGGGCGATATCGAGCTTCATGCCTTGCTTTCCCGCTAGGTTGAAATCCTCCGTGTCGCTGTTCTCCAGATGTTCCAAAACCTTGGATAACTGTGTCCCTAAGAAGCTGGAGATGATCGCTGGGGGAGCCTCGTTCGCTCCCAAACGATGTGCGTTGGTTGCGCTGGAGATGCTGGCCTTCAGCAATGCGTTATGGGTGTACACGGCTTTCAGTACGTTGACCACGAAGGTCACGAAGCGTAGGTTGTCTTCCGGCGTCTTACCCGGTCCCATCAAAAGGATTCCGGTATCGGTTCCCAGAGACCAGTTATTGTGCTTGCCGGAACCGTTCACGCCTTTGAAGGGTTTCTCGTGCAACAGGACACGGAACCCGTGCTTGCGGGAGATCTTGCGCATCAAGGCCATAAGCAGTAAGTTATGGTCATTGGCTAGGTTACATTCCTCGAAGATGGGAGCCAGCTCGAATTGGTTCGGGGCCACCTCGTTATGGCGGGTCTTTACGGGAATGCCAAGCCTCAATGCCTCTACCTCGAGGTCTTTCATGAATTCCATGACACGGGTGGGGATGGCGCCGAAGTAATGATCCTCCAACTGCTGGTTCTTGGAGCTTTCATGTCCCATCAAGGTCCGGCCGGTCATCAACAGATCGGGGCGGGCGGCATACAGGCCCTCGTCTACTAGGAAGTATTCCTGTTCCCAGCCGAGGTAGGCGTATACTTTCTTCACGTCCGGGTTGAAATAGTGACAGACATTGACTGCCGCTTTGTTTACGGCTTCCAAGGCTTTTAGCAGGGGGGCTTTGTAGTCGAGGGACTCGCCCGTGTAGGCGATGAAGATCGTCGGGATGCAGAGGGTGTCGCCTACGATAAAAGCGGGGGAGGAAGGGTCCCAAGCCGAGTAACCACGGGCCTCGAACGTATTGCGGATGCCGCCGTTCGGGAAACTGGAGGCGTCCGGCTCTTGCTGGATCAGTAGTTTGCCCTCGAATTCCTCAAGTACGCCGCCTTTGCCATCATGCTCGATGAAAGCGTCGTGCTTCTCGGCGGTACCTTCCGTCAAGGGATGGAACCAGTGGGTGTAGTGGGTCGCGCCTTTTTCCATCGCCCATTTCTTCATGCCGGAGGCCACGGCGTTTGCTGTCTCACGGTCTAGCGGGCTACCGTTGTCGATGGAATCCACCAGTCTCTCGTACGCTCTCTCTGGAAGATATTTGAACATCTTCTCACGGTTGAATACTAACTCACCGTAATACTCGGAAGGTCTCCCGGTGGGAGTGGTTAGCTCGGTCGCTTTCTTCTCGAACGCCGATTCTACGACTCTAAATCTTAACTTTGACATAATACCTGATGATTATTGTTGTTTATAGTAAATGACTTATCTTAGCCACTTCCTCAGCCTAGCCATGGCCTCTAGGGTGTCATCCCTATCGCCGAAAGCGGTGAGGCGTAGATAACCTTCCCCGCTTGGTCCGAATCCCACTCCGGGGGTTCCGACTATCTTGACTTCATAAAGCAGTTTGTCAAAGAATTTCCATGAGGAGAGGCCGTCCGGGGTCTTTAGCCAGAGGTATGGGGCGTTATCGCCTCCGTACACCGTGAGACCGCAGTTTTGCAGACCCTCTTTCATGATCTTCGCGTTGGTCATGTAATAATTGATAGTAGTTGTCACTTGCTGTTTCCCGGCGGTGGAATAAACCGCCTCCGCACCCCGTTGGGTGATGTAGCTGGTCCCGTTGAATTTCGTACATTGGCGACGGTTCCATAATTTGTTCAACTGTACCCGTTGCCCGTCCAGCGTGAAAGCGTTCAGCTCTTTCGGTACGACCGTGTATCCGCAACGTATCCCCGTGAACCCGGCGGTTTTAGAGAAGCTCCGGAATTCGATGGCTACTTTCTTCGCTCCTTTGATCTCGTAGATAGAGTGGGGGATATTCGGGTCCTGTATATAAGCCTCGTAAGCCGAGTCGTACATGATAAGCACGTCGTTGGCGAGGGCATAGTTTACCCATTTCTTCAATTCGTCCTTAGTCAGGGTCGTTCCGGTCGGGTTATTGGGATAGCAGAGGTAAAGGATATCCACCCTGCGACTGGGCAGATCCGGTACGAAGTTGTTTTCCGCCGTGCAAGGGATGTATACGACATCGCTCCATTTCCCGTTTTCCAATACCCCGGTGCGTCCGCTCATTACGTTTGAGTCGATATAGACCGGATATACGGGGTCTGTCACCCCGATGCTATTGTCGTGGCGTAGCATGTCGCCTATATTTCCACAATCGCTTTTCGCCCCGTCGCTGATGAATACCTCGCCCGGTTCGATAAAGACTCCCCGGCTGGCATAATCGTTTTTAATGATAGCGTCGATTAGGAAAGGATATCCCTGCTCGGGGCCATATCCGTGGAATGTATCCTTGCTCGCCATTTCTTCCACGGCTTTATGCATCGCCTCGATAACGGCGGGGGCAAGTGGTTGCGTAACGTCACCGATGCCCATTCGAATGATCTTATCCTTGGGATGGGTAACCTTGAAGCTGTTTACCTTTTTCGCGATGTCGGAGAAAAGGTAATTGTTCTGTAGTTTCAGGAAATGTTCATTAATTAGTGCCATACTCAGTTCTTTTGTTTTTATGTTGTTGTTTTCGTTGTTTTGTATTGTTCCCCGTGTCAGACTTTGATGAATCCCTCGAATACGTTGACCGCTCCACCGGTCATAAAGACCTTACCGCTCCGTTCGTCCCATTCGATGGTTAAAGGGCCCCCATCCATGATGACCTTCGTCTTTCGCTTTGTCTTCCCACGTACGACCCCGGCCACGGCGGTGGCGCAAGCTCCGGTTCCGCAGGCTTGGGTGATGCCGGAACCTCGTTCCCATACCCTCATCCGTACCTCGTCCGGCTTTAGCACCTGCACGAACTCCACGTTTGTCCGGTCCGGAAAAAGCGGGAGGCATTCCAGTAACGGGCCTACGCTTGCCAGATCGACATGGTCCATCTCGTCCACGAAGATAACCAAGTGAGGATTTCCCATAGAGATGACGGTGCCGGTGTAAATTTCTCCTCCGGCCTCAACCTCCAAGGCGATCTCGCCTACGGCAGGCATTCCCATATCTACCGTGACCTCGGTGACCTCTTCACGCTCTATTTTCAATTGTAGCTCTTTGATACCAGATAAGGTCTCTAAGGTAACCTTGTTCTTTTGCGTTAGGCCGGCCTCATAGACATATTTGCCAATACATCTGGATGCGTTTCCGCACATCATCGCCTCGGAGCCGTCCGCATTATAGATATGCATGCTGAAATCGGCGATGTCTGAAGAACCTATCAAGACCAAACCATCAGATCCTATGCCCGTGTGCGGCTTGCTCCATGCGATAGATAATTCCTCGGGATTGTCTATCGGATAGGCCATCGTGTTTACGTAGATGTAATCATTCCCGGCACCGTGCATCTTTGTGAATCTTATTGATTTTGTCATTTTGATGATATTATTCTTTATATTATTTCTTTTTGTTTTATTGTAATGCAAATATATAACGTTTTGATAAGTATATAACAGATGAGAGGCTCAAATGTTTTATAAATATGTGGTTTGTAATAGATTGAAATTATAATATGTACTTTTAGTTACAAATAACAACAAGAGGTGTGTGTTTTGGTTTTATATCGTAATATGTTCTTTGTTGGTATGGGCTGTTGCGACTGTAAGTAAAAAGGCTATGTATCTATCTATTTGCTTAAAATAAGTCTGTTTGTCTGACGAGTCCCTTTTTCTGGTAGTCTCAACTAGGGATAGGTAATGGGTGAAAATACGCATTTAACCACTGATTTTATCATAAAAGGTCGTGTTTTGCCACACGAAAGGTTGCGTTGGGCGACACCGGTAGTGGCGTTAGCCAACACATACGGTCGCATAAGGCGATACATACGGTCGCATCGGGCGATACAACCGTATGAAATACCTCTTTTATCCGTATGAAAAACACGTTTTGACCCGTATAAATGTGAACAGGCATGAATTATTTCTCTAGAAGAAAAGGCTATATTTAGCTAATGTGTTACTAAACAATTATTTGCTGATATTTTTTCTCGTATTTAGGGACGAGAAGTACATCAGGCCGGAAAAATCAACTCTCCGGGAGTTCGGTTTACAAATTGACAAAAAGAAAGGAGCTACTCGGTTTTGTTTCCGGATAGCTCCTTTTATTAGATTAACTAATTATCTGGATAATTTATTTCACAAACTTAACAGTTGTCTTATGAGCAGATCTCAAGAGCTTAGACTGATCGATTGAGATCATATAAATACCGTTCGGCATATTCGGTGTGCTGATGTATTGCTCATCGCTAGTGATGATACCCGTAGAAACAACTCTACCTACCATATTAACGATTACATAATTACCCTTACCATTCTTTACATAAAGACCGCTAGCAGTTGTAGATACCGTAACCTCTTGAACCTCGTCACTGATAGTCTCGTTATCGGTGATGATACCCATAGCGTCAGATGTAATATATAATGTCGCCATGTTGACATTTTCTTTAACGCCATCGCCATTAGGATCAGCAGCAGGATTAAAGTCTACCGTAATCTTAGTATCATTTGTAGGAGCCGTAGCCTTGATATTCATGACATTCTCTTTATTGCTTCCTTTCAAGAAGTTGATATCTACAATCATCTTTGTATCTTTTAAGCTCGTAGCTTCAACTTTTGTCGTTGCGTCGATTTCCATTACACGAATAACCTCATCTTTTTTAGCTTCGTAAATAGAATCAATTGTAATGGTGTAATTGGTTTGTGCGCTTGCTTTAAGATTACTAACGACACCATTAACAAGAGAGGACATAATAGAATTGATTGCCGTGCTCATTGTTGCCGGCATTGTAACGATCTGTTTAGACATTGGGGTCCAAGCAGTATTTTGGTCAACACGTACAGAATCTGTTGTCGTTAAAACTAGATTTGCTCCAGATACGCCAATTGTCGGAGTCAACTTCTTGTATCCTTTGATTTTGCTAGATGCGGCATCATATGAAGTCAAGACAATAGAATCAGCAGGCATTCCTGTAGTTGATTTCAAGTTTGCATATACGACAGCGTCACCCATTGGCAATTTTGCGTTAGGTGCTTGTAGAGGTTTACCGAATAAGCTAGCCTTGATTACATTATCAGTCATTAATTTCGTCATATCAACAGATACTTGGAAATTAGGGACTTGGGCCAATGATTCAGAGAGGCTACGTAAATTTTCTTCTAAAGTAACATTGTAATCAATCGTACCTGTACTATTAGAATTCTCTGCAAGACTAATTAATTTACCATCTTTAAGAGGAAAATTAGGCATCATGCTACCTAGTGTTCCTAAGAAGCCTAATTTTAACTCTACAGATAAACTACTGAATGGAAGGATAACTCCCTTATCTTTCGTGTTTATTAATATTGATAGCAAATTAGCAGGTATACCAGTCTCTGCATCAGTCATAGCAGCGGCACTAACATCAATTTTCTCGGGCAATTCAATTTTTACATTGATTCCATTAACAGTAACATTATATTCTTTATAGTTACTGAATGAAAGTTTTACGTCATTTACTAAGCCCGCAATGATATCTCCCATTCCTGCATAGTCAGGAGGCAATATTTTAGAGAAATCTAAAGAACTGAGATCTAACTTTAGACTATCCGGAGTAGCCGAGATTGTGTTTAGTTGATCGGCACGTAAACTTGATACTTGTGGCAAAAATAACGGGGAGTTGATAACATTTTCGATATTAGGATTAGCTAGGGACATGAAATCAACACCACTGATTTGCTTTACTTGATCAAAAACAGCAGGTACAATAACTTTAACAACAGCAGCCTTTTCTTTATCTGTTAATTGTTTTTGTTGTTGTGCCATCACTGGGGTGGTAGCCATGAATGTAGCGGCTGCCAAACTAATGCATGTAAAGATTTTCTTCATATAAATTTGTTTTAAAGTGTTTTATGACTCTAGCTGGCAAAGTTATTATAAAAATTAAATGCACCAGCGTTTATTATTCATAAAAGTTGGTGCATTTTGCTACTAAAGAAAAGAAATATTCGTCAATAAGCGGATTCATGTACGCCTTTTATGGCTCTACCGCTTGGCTCGTTCATGTTTTTGAAGGCTGAGTCCCAAGCTAAAGCCTCTGCGGTAGAACATGCTACGCTAGGAATGGAAGGTACGCTTCTCGCTGCGCTTTCGCTGGGGAAATGTTCTTCAAAGATGGAGCGGTAATAATACTCTTCCTTGTTTTGGGGCGGATTGATCGGGAATCGTTTGGCGGCATTCGCCATCTCTTCATCAGTGACCGACTCGGAGGTTATTTTCTTTAATGTATCGATCCAGCCATAGCCTACCCCATCCGAGAATTGCTCTTTTTGACGCCAAGCGATCTCCTTGGGCAAACTGTCGGAAAATGCTTCTCGAAGTATCTTCTTCTCGATGGTCGTACCCGGGCACATCTTTGCCGCCGGATTCAGGCGCATGGCCACATCAAGAAACTCTTTATCCAAGAACGGCACTCGTCCTTCTACGCCCCATGCGCAAAGGCTTTTGTTCGCACGCAAGCAATCATATAAATACAATTTGCTTAATTTACGCAGGGTCTCTTCATGGAAAGCCTGTGCATTCGGGGCCTTATGGAAATATAAATATCCCCCGAATACCTCGTCCGCACCCTCGCCGCTTAGTACCATCTTGATACCCATGCTCCGGATCACACGGGCCAATAAATACATGGGGGTGGAGGCTCGGACGGTAGTGACATCATAGGTCTCGATATGATAAATGACATCTCGTAAAGCGTCCAATCCTTCTTGTATCGTATAATGAATCTCATGATGAACCGTACCGATCGCATCCGCTACTTTACGGGCGGCGATCAAGTCCGGGGCATCTTTCAATCCGATGGCGAACGAGTGGAGTTGAGGCCACCATGCGTCTGCTTTCCCATTGGTCTCGATGCGTTTCGCCGCGTATTTCTTGGCGATAGCAGAGGTGATGGAGGAATCCAAACCTCCGGATAGAAGGACGCCATAAGGGACATCGCTCATCAGTTGGCGTTTGACGGCGGCTTCCAGCGCATCGTGAAGTTGTTGTACGTCGGTAGGATTATCTTTCACGTTGGCGTAATCCATCCAGTCACGGGTGTACCATCTCGTGAGTTTCCGGTCTTCGCTATAGAAATAATGACCGGGGAGGAACGGTTCGTAATGAGTGGCGAAGCCTTCAAGCCCTTTTAACTCGGAAGATACCATCAAGTGCCCCTCGTCATCGTATCCGATGTAGAGCGGGATCACGCCGATCGGGTCACGGGCGATCAAGTAAACCTCTTTCTCCTCGTCATAGAGGGCGAAGGCGAAAATACCGTTGAGATCCTCGATGAAATCAATCCCTTTCTTCTTGTATAAGGCGAGGATCACCTCGCAATCGGAGCCGGTTTGGAACTCGTAATCGCCTTTTAACCGTTCTCGTAATTCCTGATGGTTGTAGATCTCTCCGTTGACGCAGAGGATGAGTTTCCCGTCGGGGCTGACCAAAGGCTGCCCTCCGGAGGCAGGGTCTACGATGGAGAGGCGTTCATGGGCTAAGATAGCGGTTTTACCTTGGTAGATACCACTCCAGTCCGGTCCGCGGTGACGGATTCGTTTACTCATTAATAACGCTTGTTTACGCAGGGCTTGCGCTCCGTCGTGTATATTGAATATCGCTGTTATACCACACATGATAATTGAAAATTGAGAGTTGAAAATTAGTTGGTTTGTAAGAAACGGTCGATGGATCGGGCGACATTACGGCCGGAGGCCATCGCTTTTACGACTAGGCTCGCTCCGCTGACAGCGTCTCCGCAGGCGAATAGGTTGCTGTTGGCGGTGTATCCGGCATTATCTACGGCGATATTATTGCGGTTGTCGGTAGCCAATCGCAGTTCTTTGATCAATCCTTCTTGTACCGGATGTAGGAAGCCCATGGCGAGGAAAACCAGATCGGCCTCGATGATCTCTTTCTTGCCGGTCTGTCTCATTTGCGGATGGCCTCCGTCTGGGGAGGGAACCCATTCGACTTCTTCTACCTCAACCCCTATCAGGTTGTTTTTCTCTCCGATAAAACGGTTAGAGGCTAGATTCCACCGGCGGATACAACCTTCCTCATGGCTGCTGCTGGTTTTCAGTACTTGCGGATACATGGGCCAAGGTGTCGCCGGATTCTGTCCGACGGGTGGCTGAGGCATGATCTCGATCTGGGTCACACAGGCTGCCCCATGACGGTTCGCTGTCCCTACGCAATCGCTACCCGTATCGCCTCCGCCAATTACTAGGACTTTCTTGCCCTTGCAATTGATCTGGCTCTTGGGAGGGATCGGGATACCTTCTAAGAGCCGGTTCTGTTGACTTAATAACTCCAAGGCGAAATGTACGCCTCTTAAATGACGTCCCTCAATAGATAGATCCCGGGGAACCTCGGCGCCGATCGCTACGCAAACCGCGTCGAAATCTTTCACTACATCTTTCGCTAATATCTCTTTGCCGACCATCGTGTTTACACGGAAAAGAATCCCTTCTTGCTCCATGATACGGATACGGCGATCGATAATGTGCTTGCCTAGCTTGAAATTGGGGATGCCGAAGCGTAGCAAGCCCCCCGGTAACTCATCTTTCTCGAATACGGTGACTTCATATCCTTTCCGGTTCAATTGGTTCGCCACGGTCAATCCGGCGGGACCGCTACCGATCACGGCTACCTTTTTCCCGTTGCGTACCGGTTGGATAGGCTGTACGTATCCTTCCCGGAAAGCGGCTTCCACGATAGCCGCCTCATTCTCACGGATCGTGACAGGTTCGTCGCAACTAAGTTTCAGTACGCAGCTTTTCTCGCAGAGGGAGGGGCAGACACGTCCCGTGAACTCCGGGAAATCGTCGGTCTGCTCCAATACGTGATAGGCCTCTTTGTAACGGCCTTTGTATAACAAATCTTGCCATTCGGGTTGCTTGTTACCCAGCGGGCAGGCCCAGTGGCAGAAGGGTACGCCACAATCCATGCAGCGGGAGGCCTGCGTACGGCGGTCGCCGCTGTTCAAGGTCTGTTCTACCTCGCTGAAATCATCTATACGTTCGTGGACGGGACGATAGCCCGCCTCTTGTCTATGTATCGTTAGAAATGCTCTTGGGTTTCCCATAGTTCTCTTGTTTTTGTGTAAATATTTAGTAGTCTTTCTGCATCTCCGCGATCTTGCGTTGGAGTTTGCGCATCTGTTCCTCTTGGAGTACTTTCTTGTATTCGATCGGGACGATCTGGATGAACTCATCCACATACTTGTTCCAGTTATCAAGCATCAATCCGGCCAGATGGCTGCCGGTATGATGATAATGCTTGCGGATCAATTCATGAAGTTCCTTCCGTGAGGTGCTATCCTCGATCAAGGAAAGCTCTACCATTTCCATGTTGCAATAATAATCGAAATCACCATTCTTGTTCCATACGTAAGCGACACCGCCACTCATTCCGGCGGCGAAGTTCCGGCCTGTATTGCCTAAGACGACAACCCGGCCTCCGGTCATGTACTCGCAACAATGGTCGCCTACACCTTCCACGACAGCGATCGCCCCGGAGTTTCGCACGCAGAAACGCTCTCCGACCCGGCCGTTGATATAGACCTCACCACTGGTAGCCCCATATAATAAGGTATTACCGGCTATCGTATTGTCTTCCGCTATAAAGGTGGAGCGTACCGGAGGCATTAAGCTGATGTGTCCGCCACTCAATCCTTTTCCGAGATAGTCGTTCGCCTCGCCTTCCAACCGGAAATGTACGCCGTGAGCCAGAAAGGCTCCGAAGCTCTGGCCCGCCGCCCCCTTGAACTTGATATGCAGGGTGTTCTCCGGTAACCCGATGTTCCCGTACCGCTTGGCGATCTCTCCGGAAAGCATGGCTCCTACGGAACGATCGGTGTTGGCTATCGCGTAATCCAACGATACTTCCTGTCCGGATTCGATGGCGGTCTTCGCGTGACGGATGATATCCACATCTTTCACGTTGTCGATCGCATGGAGTTGACGGGTGACATGATGGATGGCCTGCGTGGCGGCTTGTTCCGGTAGATGGATCAAGCGGCTGAGATCCAATAGATCATGTTTCTCGATATGATCGGAAGGTTTACGCATGAGTAAGTCCGTTCGGCCAATGATATCGTCTAGTCTCGTATAGCCTAGCTCTGCCAGATATTCCCGAACCTCACGGGCGAGGAAGGTGAAGAAATTCACCAAATATTCGTGTCGGCCATGAAAGCGTTTACGTAATTCCTCATCTTGGGTAGCGACACCTACCGGACACGTGTTCATATGGCATTTACGCATCATCACACAACCTAAGACGATCAAGGCGGAGGTGGCGAATCCAAACTCTTCGGCACCCAGCATCGCCATCAATACGATATCCCGTCCGGTTTTCAATTGTCCGTCTGTTTGCAAGCGGACTTGTCCCCGGAGGCCGTTCATCACGAGCGTCTGTTGAGTCTCGGATAGTCCTAGCTCGGGTGGGATTCCGGCGTAACGGATAGAGCTTATCGGGGAAGCCCCCGTTCCTCCTTCCGCCCCGGAGATCACGATCCGGTCCGCTTTAGCTTTGGCTACACCGGCGGCGATGGTTCCTACGCCACTCTCGGATACGAGTTTCACGCTGATCTCGGCTTGCGGGTTCACGTTCTTCAGATCGAAGATCAGTTGTGCCAAGTCCTCGATCGAGTAGATATCGTGGTGAGGTGGGGGAGAGATCAGAGAGATACCCGGGATCGAGTGACGGGTTTTGGCTATGATATCGTTCACCTTATAGCCGGGAAGCTGTCCTCCTTCGCCCGGTTTCGCTCCTTGGGCGACCTTGATCTGGATCTCGTCGGCGTTTACCAGATATTCCGTGGTCACGCCAAAGCGTCCGGAGGCTACTTGCTTGATGGCGGAGCGGAGCGATAGCCCGTCCTCACGGGGGACGAAGCGGGCCGCGTTCTCACCACCCTCGCCCGTGTTACTGCGTCCGTGTATCTTGTTCATGGCCATAGCCATCGTCTCGTGCGCTTCCCGGCTGATAGAACCGAAGCTCATCGCTCCCGTGACAAAGCGGCGCATGATCGCTTCTTCCGGCTCTACCTGTTCCAAGGAGATCGGGGTGCGTTGCTTGAAGGTCAGGAAGTCACGCAAGAAGATGGGGCTTTCCTTCTCATCGACCGCGTGGGAATATTCCTTGAATTTCTTGTAGCTTCCCAAGCGGGTAGCCAGTTGAAGCATGGAAATGGTGTCAGGGTTCCAAGCGTGTTTCTCGCCATCTTTGCGGAAGGAATAAATGCCTTTATGTTCCAATAAGGAATCCGTGGGTTGGGAGAATGCGTCGTTATGCATGGCGATCGCATCTGCCGCTATCTCTTCCAAGCGGATACCACCGATGTTGCTGGTGGTTCCCCCGAAGTAAGTATCTGCTAGATCCCGGCTTAGGCCGATCGCCTCGAAAAGCTTCGCTCCCCGGTAACTGCGGATCGTGCTGATACCCATCTTGCTCATCACCTTGAATAAACCCTTGCAAATGGCTTTTACGTAATTCTTCTCGGCAGTCTCGTAATTCAATTGTATCTCTTGTTTGTCTACCAGATCATCCAAGATAGCGAAAGCCATATAAGGGTTGATGGCACTGGCTCCGTAGCCTAGTAAGAGGGCGGCGTGCATTACCTCACGCATCTCGCCGGTTTCCACTACCAGCGCTGTTTGCACCCTTTTCTGCACGGAGATCAGATGGTGATGCACGGCGCTTACCGCTAGCAAGGAGGGAATCACCGCTTTTTTTTCATCTACGTTCCTGTCGCTTAAAATGATGTAGTTAACGCCGTCGGTAACGGATTGCTCCGCTTGCTTACATAATTCGTCCAAGGCGGCTTTCAGTCCGGCGTGTCCTTTCTCTGCGTCAAACAAAGTGGGGAGCTTTACACTTTTAAAGCCCTTATACCGGATGTTACACAGGAGATCCAATTGCGTATTGGTCAAGATCGGATGGTTCAGCCGAACCATTTTGCAGTGGCTCTCGTTTGGGACTAAGATATTGCTTCCCACCGCCCCGATATACTCGGTCAGGCTCATGACGAGTTCCTCGCGGATCGGGTCGATCGGCGGGTTGGTTACTTGGGCGAATTGCTGGCGGAAATAATTATAGAGGATTTGCGGACGGGCGGATAATACGGCCAGTGGCGTATCGTTGCCCATGGAGCCGACCGGTTCCGCCCCTCCCGTGCACATCGGTACGATGATACGTTCGATATCCTCACGGCTGTATCCGAACGTACGCAGTAGCTTGTCGTATCTCTCTACCTTATGAGGGATCTTACGGCCGGATTTCAGCTCGTCCAATTCCACCCGGTTTTTCTCCAGCCAAGTACGGTAGGGCTGGGCGTTCGCCAGTTGTTCCTTCAGCTCGCTATCGTAATAAATCTCGCCTTTTTCGGTATCGATGAGTAAGATCTTTCCGGGTTGCAGACGGCCTTTTTCCTTGATCTCGTTAGGCTCGAAATCCATGACGCCGACTTCGGAGGCCACGACCATCATGTCATGTTTCGTGATCAGGTAACGGGCGGGGCGGAGACCGTTACGATCTAGCATGCCTCCGGCGTAACGTCCGTCGCTAAAGAGCAGGGCGGCAGGCCCGTCCCATGGTTCCATCAAGATGGAGTGATATTCGTAGAAGGCCTTTAGGTCTTCGGAGATCGGGTTTTTCTCGTTAAAACTTTCCGGTACCAGCATCGCCATGGCATGCGGCAGGCTCATCCCGGAGGCCACGAAGAATTCCAATACGTTATCCAGTGAGGCACTGTCACTCATGCCCGGCTGGATGATCGGGCGTATATCGTTGATATCCGGGATTCTGGGGGAGGATAGTACGCTCTCCCGGGCCTCCATCCATCCCCGGTTGCCCCGTATCGTGTTGATTTCCCCGTTATGTGCCAGTAGGCGGAAAGGTTGCGCCAGACTCCAAGTGGGGAAGGTGTTGGTACTGAAACGTGAGTGTACCAATGCCAGTCCGCTCGTGAAATAAGGTTGCGTCAGGTCCGGGAAGTAATGGCGTAGCTGCATGGATTCCAGCATGCCTTTGTAAACGATGTTCTTGGTGGAAAGAGACGCTATATAGAAATCATCCTTGGCCGGAAGGTCGGTGGCCGATACCCTTTTCTCGACCCGCTTACGTATAAGGTATAGCTTTAGTTCCAGCTCTTGCTGATCGTTACAGCCGATGATGAATATCTGCTTGATATCCGGTTCGGTCGCTTGTGCGTCTTTTCCCAAGATTTCCGTATGTACGGGAACTTTGCGTAAGTGCATCAAGGTTAATCCCTCTTTCTCGATCTCCTCGATGAGGATGCTGAGGATGCTTGCTTGCTGTTCCTCGTCTTTGGGGAGGAAGATTAGTCCGGTGCCATATTTACCTTTCTCGGGAACCGGAATCCCTTGCAGGAGGATGAACTCATGCGGGATCTGTAATAAGATTCCCGCTCCGTCACCCGTTTTGTTATCGGCTCCCTCAGCGCCTCGATGCCTCATGTTCTCTAATACTTTAAGGGCTGATTCGATGATGTCGTGCGATTTCTCACCGTGGATATTTACTAACATTCCTACTCCACAAGCATCATGTTCATAAGACGGGTCGTATAATCCTTGTCTGCTGTTAAAATGAGTCTTGTTTGTTTTCATTTGTTGACCTTATGTTTGTGTATAAATGATTATTGCGTCAATTTGTTTCACAAATATAGGTATTAATGACATAATGTGAATACTCTATAGGGTAAAAGAGCAGGGAAAAGATAGGAATACTTTGTTTGATATTTCTATTTGTAAGGATTTGATAGGTTTTATCTTTTTATTTGAAATATATTTTGTTTATTTCCTTACTAAATGAAAGGTTGTATAAAAAAGAAGCACCGTCACGTTTTACGACAGTGCTCCTTTTTCTCTAGAAGCACTGTCACGGATTACGACGGTGCTTCTTTTTCTCTAGAAGCACTGTCACGGATTATGACGGTGCTTCCTTCCGGTTTTATCTATTGGGATATTCCCGGATGAAATAGCGGGATAGGAACTTCCAATTATCTTGTATGATCGCCTTGCCACGTTCCGGGCTGGTAAGGCTTTTCGTTTGCGCGTCGGCCAGCATGCCTCGCTCTACCAGCTCGGGCAGGAAGTAAACGCTGCAATGCTTCACGATGAAGAAAGAGAGCGCTTGCTTGGCGGCACGGTTGGCGTCGTAGAAGGGATTGTTCTCATCCTTGATCAGCTCCACGTCGCGGGTGATGACTTGGGCGCCTTCCTCGGGCGTGGCGTAGATCGCCAGCTTCTTGCCTTGCCAGTCCTCGGGAAGATGGAAGTTCTCGGCGGGGACGAGGCCGGAAGTCTCCGTGATGAATGTTTGCGCATCTTCCGCCTTGTCGAAATAGAGAAGCGGTTTGTCGCCGGCGGCTTTACGGAAAGTCTCGTATTGTTGGCGGTTTTCCTCCAGCATATCGTCGGGCAGGGTAGCGACGGATTCGTCGGCAGTGTTCTGGAATACCGCATGGTCGGGATGCTCGGCGGGCAATATCTTCGCCAGCCATTGCGGGGAGGTCAGGCCTAGCAAGGAGGTCTTGCTGGTGTAGGCCATCATGCCGTGGCTGTTGACGAGCAGGTTGTTAAGCTGCTCTTGGTTGAGGTCGGGCTGCTCCTTCCAGCGGTCGTGGGCAAAGTCGCTCAGTTCCCGGGCCGACTCAGGCAGGATATAGGATTCGTAATGGAACCATTGCAATAGACGGTCGTAATCCTCTTGCCGCTCGTAGCGGGTATCAAGGGCGAAAAGCTTGGCCATGCGGGTGTTCTCCGGTGCCGTGGTCCACTCTTTGCAGAACAGGTCGTAGATAAGCATGCCGGTGGACTCGTTGGCAGGGTTGTCCGGGCTGACGAAAGTGCCTTTACGATAGCCGTGATACTGCTGGGTATAATGCCAAAGGAGGAAACGCACGTCCTCAAGGTTCACCTCATCGTCGTAATAATGATCGTCCGGGGTGTAGAAGGGGAGGTATTTGCCGTATAGCTCCTTGTGGGTAAGGATGAAGGCACGCCAAAGCCCCATGCCGGAGATCACGTCCTCGAAGTAGGCGGCCATGCGGATACAGATCTGCTTTGTTTCCTCGCCCTCGAAGGAGTTTACCAACTCGGTCTTCTCCATGATATCGTATATACGGTTCGCTATTCCGGTATAATAGGAATCCACAGGAGTGCTTTGTTTATAGGGATGCAACTGCAACCAGTCTTTCGGGAAAATTTTTATGTTCTTCATGTTATTTAATGTCTTTATGTATTCAGGAGTGCAAATGTAGTAAAAATACGTTAGCTATGTCAAACGATAAGGAAAAGTTACGGTCTTAAAAATGTAACATCTGTTGTCCTCATTGTTACGAGATCTAAACATCTTTGAAATACCGCCCCCGTACTTTTGCGTCGAAATCAAAGACGAAATAATAGCGATAAGATAATGGGAAAAAGTTTAAGAGGCAAAAGATTGAAAAGGTTAGGGCTTTTCTGGATGGGAGTTTTTCTGTCATTCTCTCTATGGGCACAAACAGGGGTTATCTGCGGGAAGGTTACGGACGCAAAGATGAAAGAACCGTTGATCGGCGCCTCGGTCGTGATCGAGGGGACTACGGTTGGCGCTATCACGGATATAGACGGTAATTTCCGTATCGAGAACGTGAAGCCGGGTACTTATACGGTAGCCGCCTCTTACGTGTCGTACCAAACGCAAACGGTAAAGGATGTTCCGGTAGTCGCACGCCAAGAGGCGGTGTTGAATATCGAGCTTTCCGACGCTAACCTCCAATTACAGAATGTGGTCGTAGTGGCCCAACGGAAATTGGGAACCGAGATGGCCGTATTAAATACCGTACGCAAGAGCCTTCCGGTCGTGAATGGTATCTCCGCCCAGCAAATCAGTAAAACACAGGATAGCGATGCCGCCGAGGTACTACGCCGTATCCCGGGAATCACCATCGTGGACGACCGTTTCATCGTGGTCCGGGGTCTGGCGCAACGTTATAATAATGTATGGCTGAACAATGCCACGACCCCTTCCAGCGAGACGGACAGCCGTGCCTTCTCGTTCGATGTGCTTCCTTCTTCCTTGATCGATAACATGATGATCTACAAGAGCCCTTCGGCCGAGCTTCCGGCGGATTTCTCCGGCGGTTTCGTGCGGGTGATGACCAAGAATATCCCGGACAGGAACACCTTCAACGTATCCTACCAAATGGGCTTCAACACGAACGCCACCTTCCGTAACTTCCAGCTGACGGACGGCACGGCGAAGGATTACCTTGGATTCGGAGCGGGAGCGAGAAACCTGCCTTCCTCTTTCCCCGCTCACCTAGGGGAGCACTCCACGGATGAGGCGGCTGCCTTTACCCGCCAAATCAACCAACGTTGGGGGATCAACAAGTTCATCGCTATCCCCGACCAGAAGATTTCCCTTACCTCGCACCGCTCTTATGATGTGGGCGGCTGGAAGATCGGAAATATCACGAACTTGAACTGGAGTACCGGGTACGATTACTCGGAGACGGTGAATAACAACTACATCGCCTACGACGTGAAGAACGACGTGTCCCGTCCCCGCTTTGAGTACAACGATATCCGCTATAAGAATACCTCCAAGCTAGGGGCCCTCTTTAACTGGTCATTCCAACGGGATGGCAGCAAATATGAGCTTCGCAACTTTTTCAGCCAGCGTGGCGTTTCCGCTCTGACACAAAGGGAAGGAATGAACTATTATTCCGACAAGGATATCCGTAAATGGGAATCCCTCTATACCGGGCGTACCACTTACTCTGGGCAGATCAGTGGTGTGCATACCTTGCGAGAGAATGTCAACAAGGTGGATTGGACGGCGGGCTATGCCTTCGCCTCCTACCGTGAGCCGGATCGTAAGATCGTGAACTCCATCCTTGACGAGAACCGTACGGAACAGCCGGACTACTATGTCTCTGACCCGATGCGTTATTACCAAGAATTGAAAGATCACAGCGCCTCGCTAGCCGCCAACTACGAACATAAATTCACCGTATCCGATAGGTTCGCTCCTGTTCTCAATGGAGGTGTCTACGGTGAATATAAGAGCCGTACCTTCGCTGCCCGTCGCTTTGGCTACAACCTGTTGGGTAACGGCTACGACCGGTATGCGGACTGGGATTATACGGAGTTGTTCGCCGACGAAAATATCTCGGCGGATAAGATATGGATGCGTGAGACAACTACGAACAGTGACTCTTATACTTCCGAGAACATGTTGGGAGCCGCCTATGTCTCCGCTAAATTGAACTATGGGGAGGTGTTGAACGCTAATATCGGTGTTCGCATGGAATACTACCAATTGAAGATGGACGGATATAGCTCGGACGGTACGACTCCGGTACACTTGGATAATAAGACGACGGATTTCTTCCCTTCAGTTAATGTTGCCTACAACCTCTCACAAAAACATTTGGTCCGCGCCGCTTACGGTCGCTCGGTCAACCGTCCGGAGTTCCGAGAGGTAGTGCCTTACGTGTACTTCAACTTCGAGCGAGACGCAAACATCGTGGGTAATACGGAGTTGAAGAACGCTTACGCTGACAATATCGATCTTCGTTATGAGTTCTATCCCGCCGCAGGCGAGATGATCACGATCGGCGGTTTCTACAAGCACTTCAAGGATCCTATCGAGGAGACGTACAACGAGGCTGGTTCCGGCCTGCAATATACCTATCATAATGCGAAGAACGCCGAGACCTTCGGCGTAGAGTTGGACGTTAAAAAGAACCTCGACTTTATAGGGCTGCGAGGCTTGAGCTTTGTGTGCAACGCTGCGTATATCTATAGCCGTGTCCGTTTCGAGGAAGGGGCACCGGAGCGGGATCGCCCTTTGGCAGGGCAATCTCCCTACTTGGTTAATGCCGGTCTTTTCTACCAGTACGATGACAAGGGGATTTCCGCCTCCCTGCTCTATAACCGGATCGGGAAGCGTATTGAGTCGGTCGGTGTCCCGATGCAGAACCAGAACGAGGATATCCCCGATATATACGAGATGCCCCGCAACTCGCTAGACCTTACTTTCTCGAAGAAGATTGGCAAGATTGTCGAGATCAAGGCGGGAATCCAGGATATGATGAACTCCAAGGTCGAGTACAAGCAGTTCGTGAAACTGACGGACGACAAAGGCGGCAAGAGCGAGCGTGAGCAACTGATCCGCAGCTATCGCCCGGGAGTGGATATCAATATCGGTGTTTCCCTTAGGTTTTGATGTTTAATTGAATATATATCTATTACAAACAAAATGTTTTTATTATGAACAGATTTCTCTTAAAAGGTTTGGCCTCTGTGTTAACGATGGCCGTTATGTTTGGGACTGTATCGTGTAGTGATGACGATGATAAACCTGATGGCTCCGTAGCCGTATCGGCTGTGGCAGTTAGTCCTACTACCGCTACTATCAAGGTGGGCGAATCCACCACCTTGTCCGCGACTATTACTCCGAGTGACGCTACGGATAAAACGGTTACATGGAGTACTTCCGATGAAAAGGTAGCGACTGTTGATGCCGGTAAGGTAACAGCTGTGGCCGAAGGTTCCGCTACGATTACTGTAACTACGAAGGATGGCGGTAAAACGGCTACTTGTACCGTGACTGTCTCTAATGATGCTCCGTCTTCCAAGGAGGTGATATTGGAAGGAAATATCACGACTGATTTTACGATCAACGCTGCCGACAAGAACTTCATGAAAGGCTTCGTATACGTGAAATCAGGCGCTACATTGACTATTGAGGCTGGTTCTGTTATCAAAGGTGTGTCCGTTAGTCCGGGCGAGAAAGCCGCTTCCTTGATTATCGAGCCGGGCGCTAAGATCGTCGCCGAAGGTACTGTTGACAAACCGATCGTCTTTACGTCCGATAAAGAGCCGGGTAAACGTTTGACAGGTGACTGGGGCGGTCTGATTATTTGTGGTAACGCCCGTGTGAATCGTACCAATCAACCAACTATCGAAGGAGGACCTGGTACATTATATGGAAATACGACCTCCGATGAGTTTAATGCGGAAAGTTCCGGTAAATTGAAATACGTTCGTATCGAGTTCGCCGGTTATCCTTTGGAGCCAGACAAGGAAATCAATGGCTTAACCTTCGGCGGCGTTGGTAGCGGCACGGAAGTGGAGTTCGTTCAGGTTTCATTTTCGAACGATGATTCTTACGAATGGTTCGGTGGAACGGTAAATGCCAAACACTTGATCGCTTACAAAGGCTGGGATGATGATTTCGATACAGACTTCGGTTATACGGGTAAACTGCAATTCTTGTTGAGCGTACGTGATAAGAATATCGCTGATACTTCAGACTCCAACGGTTTTGAATCTGATAACGACGGTGACGGTTCTTCCAACACTCCGCTTACCAAGCCGGTCTTCTCCAACGTAACCTTGATAGGTCCTTTCTATGGCAAGGTATCCGATAAGACACAGGCTGAGGTGGAAGCCAAGACAGCCGACGCTGCTAACGGTGCCAAGGGTGGTAAATTCCAGGCAGCCATGCACCTGCGTCGTAACACTAGCTTGAATGTTTACAACTCCGTATTCACCGGCTGGCCTTACGGACTTCGTGCTACTGATAAGAAAGGTACGGCAAACGATGGCATCGCCATCAAGAATGTGATCTTTGCTGGTATGTGGAAGAACTTCTATGAGGATGATAAGGTAAGTGAGAACTTCTTCAATCTTGCCGGTAGCAACACGACTTTGGCAACGACCAACGAGATTATCTCTAAAGATGGTGATTACTCTTCTGTCGTAGCTTCAGCTGTGCAAGGCGCTGAATTTGTCGATGAGGTATTGAACAACAGCTTCTTCGAGAAAGTAACTTACAAAGGTGCTTTCGACGGAAAGAATGACTGGACTGCCGGTTGGACTAATTGGGATCCTCAAAATACCGAATATTAATCAAGCTTGGCATTGAATAGGTTGTGAATTTGTTTAAGGCACTGAGGTATCCGGAAAGATCCCTCGGTGTCTTTTCGCGTATAATTTATATAAGAATGTATCATGAATAAAAAGCTATTGTTATTTTCCGCTTTTATGGCGGGGGCCTCATGGACCGTACAAGCGCAAGACTTGGTTTTAAGCGAAGGGCAGTATTATACCGATGCCACGCAAACCACTCCATATACGGGTCGTTATACGGAATTTTATGACGATGGTATGCTCAAGATGGAATTATATTTGAAAGATGGCCGTCCGGAGGGAACTTACGTTATTTATTATCCGAGTGGCAAGATCGCCGAGGTGCGTTCCTATTATCATGGGATCTTTCACGGGGAATGGCGTACGTATAATGAGAACGGGCAGTTGGTAGGTCTGGCTTCTTATAAGGAAGGGCAAAAGGACGGCCCTTGGCGTATCTGGAGCGATAAGGGAAATTTGTTGTATGAGATGTTCTATACGGCAGGGAAGAAATCTGGTGTCTGGCGTAGCTGGGATGAGGAGGGTAATCTGCTTTCCGAGGAGAAACAATAAGGATAACTACCGTTTACATGCTGATGTAACGCCATTTACCTCTAGTGGTAAATGTAGTTACATCAGTATGTAAATGCTGTCTTATTCCTCTTCCTCCTCTCCAAAGTCGAACTCGAAATCGAACCCGTCATCCATGAATTCCGGCTCGGTAAATTGCTCCAGTTCACGACGGTCTTTCTTGGTAGGACGTCCGAGACCTTTCGCACGGTTCACGAAACCGGAGATACGGTTCATCTCCAGAATCTCATACTGATCCGGGGTTGTCACGTTCTCCAAGTAATTCGGGACGAGCTTCGCGCCCACACGATTCTCGATCAATCCGATTACCTTAAAAGAGAAGGTGATCGGCGGTTTACGCACTTGGATCACATCGCCAACCTTGATCATGCGGGAAGGTTTGATCGTTACTCCACCTATCATGATACGCCCTTTCTTGCAAGCTTCCGCGGCTATCGTGCGGGTCTTAAAGATACGGGTCGCCCACATCCATTTATCGATACGTACCTCGTTCATATCTGTATTCTCAGTCTCTTTTTATTTATTATTAAATTGATTCATCGTAATCTGGATGCCGGCGAGGCAGAAGCTCTTGATGATCTCTGTCGCACGATCCAATATCTCTGGCATCAATTGCAATTCCTCCGGGGGAAATTTCCCTAGCACGTAATCGATCTGTCCGCCCCGTGGGAAATCGCTACCTATGCCGAAACGAAGGCGGGAATATTCTTGCGTATTCAATAACTGGGCGATATTCTTCAACCCGTTATGCCCGGCGTCGCTACCTTTTGGCTTCAGACGTAAGGTTCCGAATGGCAATGCCAGATCATCTACGACGATCAATAGATTTTCCACGGGAATGTTCTCTTTCTGCAACCAGTACCGAACGGCATTGCCGCTGAGGTTCATAAAGGTATTCGGCTTTAGCACGATCAAGTCACAGTTTTTCACCCGTATGCGTGCGATTGCCCCGTATCGCTCCTCAGTGAAATTGCCTCCTACGCTCTCTACCAAATGGTTGACAACCCGGAAACCTATATTATGACGGGTTCCCCAATATTCGGAACCGATATTACCAAGTCCTGTTATCAAATATTTCATTATCGTCGAATCTATAAAAGAAAGGGGAAGAACATTCTATGAATATCCTCCCCTTCATGTATTGTAATAATGTTTTTACCTCAGATTATCCTTTAGCCTGAGCACCACGAGCGGCACGAGTCAATTGAACGGCGCAAACAACAGCGTTTTTAGCGTTCATCAATTCAAGACCTTCGAAGTGCAAAGCACCTACCTGCATAGTTTTACCTAAACCAAGGTGATCCACATTAATCGTCAACTTTTCAGGGATTTGATCGTATATAGCTTTCACTTTCAGTTTTCTCATTTGAAGAGACAATTTACCACCGGCTTTAACACCTTCTGCGTGACCTTCCAAAACAACCGGAACTTCCATTACTACGGCTTTGTCCTTAGATACTTCCAAGAAGTCCATGTGAAGGATCTCGTCAGTTACAGGTTGGAATTGCATGTCCTTAACGATTGCCATCGTCTTGTTACCGTCAATGCTTAACTCAACAACGAAAATCTCCGGAGTGTAAACCAACTTACGAACGGCTTCTTTTGTAACCGTGAAGTGAGTTACTTTTTCGCCACCGTATAATACAGCGGGAATTTCATTGTTCTTACGCATTGCCTTCAAGGCTCTTTTCTGATCGGCGGAACGAGCGACGATCTCTCTTCCTTTTCCTTCTAACTCAAATGTCTTCATTTTCTTTAATTTTTGTGTTACTCAAAATTAGTTATTTTGCTTCCTAATTTCCCATCACACGGTACGGGGCTAAAAAGCGGTGCAAAGATACGATTTTTGTTTGATGTGACAAATATTTCGCATGTTATTTGTCGTATTATCGATCTAGCTTCACTAATTTCGTGGTTCGCATGATCCAGCGGACAAGGCCGTGGGGGAGGAGCATGACGAGGGGTGTGCATATTTTGTTGAAGAGACCCGGTAATAGGGAAGCCCGGCGATGGAACAAGGCGTTAATCCCTTTTTTAGCCAGTTTTTCCGGGCGCATCATGATACCTAGGCGAATCGCTAAGGTCTTTAAGTTGTCGCTTAGGTTATATAAATTCGTGGCGACGGCACCGGGACAAAGTACGGTTACGCTTACCCCATAATCCAATAACTCTGAACGCAAGCCCCGAGAGAAGCTTTTCAAGTATCGCTTGGTGGAAGCGTAAAGCGTGATTCCCGGATAAGGTAGCCAACAAGATAGGGATGACATATTGAGTATATACCCATGACGCCGTTTCTTCATCTCCTGCCCGAAGTAATAACAAAGCTGGGTAGGAGTGGTTACGTGGAGGTAGAGCATTTTCTCGACGATGTTGGCCTTAGCTTGTAAGGTCTCGCAGAAAAAAAACATACCGGCGTTATTGACCAATACCTCTACCGGGATGTTTTTCTCTTGGCAAGTATCATACAGTTCCTTGGCCGCCCCGGGGATCGCCAAATCACGATAAAGCGGCAAAACTTCTATACCAAATTTCTCGGAGAGAAACTCACCTTTCTCCCGGATCGCCTGCTCCTCATTGCTGACGATCACTAACTGATAGCCTCGTGAGGCCAGTTCCTCGGCATAAGCGAGACCTATTCCGGAACTGGCCCCAGTGACTAAAGCCCATTTCTTTTCCATTATTTATATTCAAGCCTTTTGATTTCACGTACGATACATTCCGGAAGACCTTTCACGTTCTTATGACAAACCATGTCCTCGCTATACATACGGGCGATACAATAGTTACTATGCCCACAATCGCAACGGGCGTGCTCGTCTTCTTTCATGCGGTTGACGAAGCCCGGCTCGTTCACCAAGGCACGTGCCATGGCCACAAACTCGAATCCGTCGTTCAGCACCTCCTCGATTTTGTCTCTAGAAACTAATCCCCCTACATAAATAAGAGGTAGATGTAAAGCTTTGCGGAATTTCAACGCATCTTCAAGGAAGTAAGCCTCCTTAAACGGTTCCGAGGGAATCATATATTTACCCACCATGCGGATTCCAATCGGTAGATAGCCCCTAGGCATATAATACGCCATCGTACGGATCGGCATTTCTCCCCGCATTACATACATGGGGGCACGGCTCACGAATCCGCCGCTTAGTACTAAGGCATGCGCTCCGCATTGGTCTTGGAGTGTACGGGCTACTTCTAGGCATTCGTCTATTTCAAGTCCTCCCTTGAACCCGTCCCGCATATTGGTCTTTACGGTTACGGCCATGTCGGAGCCGGCAGCTTTCATCACCTCTTCCATACACATCCTCATGAAGCGCATGCGGTTCTCAAGGCTTCCTCCATATTCGTCTTTCCGGTGGTTGGTGTACGGGGAAAGGAATTGGCTGATCAGATAACCATGCCCGGCATGGATCTCGACAGCGTCCATACCTGCCTCACGTGTCAGTCGTACGGCTTCACCATAGGCACGAGCCATGGAAGCAATCTCGGATTGCTTCATACCTCGTACGATCGTGGGAGAGTAGAGGTTGAAACCGCTGGACGCTGAGATAGGCGTGCATCCGCAAATCCGCTTATGCGACATATTACCACAATGGCCTAACTGGATGGAAGCGGCGGCTCCCTCTTTATGGATAGCGTCGGTGAGCTTGCGGAGGCCGGGAATAATATCCGGACGCATCCACAGCTGACGCTCGAACGACAAGCCGCTTTGCGTCACGGCGGCATAAGCTATGTTCGTCATGCCGATCCCTCCGGCGGCTACGGATGTATGATAGTTGAATAACTGCTCCGAGGGAGCGTTTCCCGGGCACATACTCTCGAATGCGGCGGCCCGGATCGTGCGGTTCCTAAGTGTTAGCGGACCGATCTTACCGGGCGTAAACAGGATTGATTTGTCCATATCAATAGATTAATAGAGTTGTTTTCGATAAATTAAGTCAGATGGTTTTCTCTATATTCCAGACGAAGGCCCGTAGCCCTTGCGCTTCCGTTTCCTTGTCTAAGTTGTGTAGGATTTCCAGAAAATGGTCTACTTTCTCGTCTTCTACCATCGTAAGGATAGCTGAATTTAAGGTAGGCCAAGCGTGATTGCCGTAATGTGGCTCGCCTGTTTTACTTCCCCGTCCTTGCACGACATCCCAATAGGTAAAACCTTTAAGGTTATTACGGTCCATGATATTGACGATGGTCTCGTAATACGCTTGATTGAAAGATATAAATATCGCTTTCATATAGTTGCTTTTTTATGAGATCGCATACCCGTAGGGAGGCTTTTCTTACGATGGGCATTGTCACGACCTAACAATGCCCATCGAGGTTTGCTTGGCCTCGGCTTCCCTATGGTACGCAAAGATAATTAATTATTTCGTAATGCCTTTCTTATTTTGCGGCGTCTTCGTTTTACGCCGTTGGCGGCGAATACGGCATAGACTGTCGGAACAATAATCAAGGTAATCAAGGTGGATACGGAAAGACCCCAAGCCACGGTCATACCCATCGAGCGCCACATCTCGGAACCCTCGCCGGTTCCAACCGCCATCGGGATCATACCTAATACGGTCGTCAACGTGGTCATCAATACCGGACGAAGACGGGATTTTCCGGCAGTCACTACCGACGTGATAATACCCATGCCACGCTCCCGGCATAAGATCGTATAGTCGATCAGCACGATACCGTTCTTAACAACGATACCCATCAACATGATCACACCGATTAAAGCCATAACGCCCAACGGTGTCTGTGTGACCGCCAATCCCAATACGATACCCGTAAAGGCGAAGGGGATAGAGAACATGATCACGAATGGGTCCACCAACGACTCGAACTGGGCAGCCATCACGATGAATACCAAGATGATGATCAATACCATCAAGATACCCAAATCGGTAAATGTATCCTGCTGATCTTCGAATGTTCCACCCAACTGCCAACTTACGTCGGATGGGATATCCATTTGTTTCAACTCGTTCCGGGCGGCGGCAACCAAGTCGCTCAATGCCGCTCCCTTACCCGCTACGGCAGATACGGTGATCACACGCTCGCGGTCCTTCCGCTCGATGGTCGGGGGAGTCATACGTTCCACTACCTTACCTAAGTCGCGGATGCGGATGCCTTTGCCCTCATTGTTATAGATCAAGATATTCTCAAGATCCTCTACGGACTCACGGAATTCCGGGGCGTAACGTACCTTGATATCATACTCATCTCCATCCTCACGATATTTTGAAGCGGTGGAACCATTTACACGGTTTCGGAGATACATGGAGGCGGTTGTAACGTTCAGCCCGTTGATGGCCAGCTTCTCCCGGTCGAAGTCGATCTGGTATTCCGGGATATAATCCTCACGGCTGATATTTACTTGCGAGCATCCCTTTACATTTCTCATACGACGGGCGATCTCATTCGCCACGGCATCCGTCTGGGCGAAATCAAAACCATAGATCTCGATGTTAACCGAGGTCTCTCCACCCATAGAACCTTCCTGTCCGCCGGCGAGTACCTCGAATTTTTTGATCTCGCTGTATTGGGCTAAGTCCTGCCGCATCAACTCGCAAATCTCGGTAAGGCCTCTCTCACGGTCGCCCACGCTAGTCAGGTTTATATTAAACTCGATAATATGCGTACCGTTATTGCTTAGCTGGGCGAAGGTATTATCCGTATCCGCCGTACCTTCCGTGAAGTTACTGATCAGGATCTCCGGATATTTCTCACGGAACTTCTTATCGATGTCGAGAGCTAACTCACGGGTAATATCCTGCCGTGTACCGATCGGCAACTCAATCGTTATACCGATACGTGCGTTATCTTGTGTCGGGAAAAATTCCGTCTTGATGACCGGGATCAGCATCATACTGCCGATGAAGATCAGCGTAGCGCCTACGATCACCGTTTTCCGGTGGCGTACGGCCCAGTTCAAGAAGCGTCCGTAACCACGGTCTAAGGCGTTCAGGCCCTTTTCGATCGGCGTGAAGAACATCCGGTACAATTTACCCTTCTCCGGTTGCTGGCGTAATAACTGCGAGCAAAGCATCGGGGTCAATGTCAAGGCACCTACCGTAGAAACGATCATGATGATACTAACGATCCATCCCAACTGCTTAAACAAGATACCCGCCATACCCGTAACCATCGTCAACGGCAAGAACACCGCCAACATCGTAAGGGTAGAGGCGATAACCGAGATCGCTACCTCGTTCGTGGCGTGTACGGCGGCCTGTTTCGGCTGGCTGCCCCGCTCGATATGGGTCGTTACGTTCTCCAACACCACGATAGCGTCGTCCACCACCATACCGATAGCGATAGAAAGTGAGCTCAACGAGATAATGTTTAACGTATTGCCCGAGGCCAGCAAATAAGCGAAAGAAGCGATCAAGGAGATCGGAATGGTCAAGATAATGATAAACGTAGCCCTCCAACGTCCCAAGAACACGAATACCACCAACATAACGATGATAAAGGTAATCATGATCGTCTCTTTCAAGCTATCGATCGTATTCAAGATATTTGTAGAGGTATCCATGATTACGTCCAGCTTCACGTCTGAGGGTAAGCTCGCTTGTATCTCCGGAAGTTTCTGGTGTACCTTCTTGGCGATGTTTACCGAGTTCGCCCCGGACTGTTTCTGTATGACGATCATACCCCCTTTCGTGCCGTTGTTGAACGTTTCTTGCGCACGTTCTTCGATACTGTCCTCTACACGGGCCACGTCACGCAGATATACGTTCTTTCCATTCTGGCTACCGATCACTAGGTCTAGCATCTGCTTAGCGTCCGTGAATTCTCCTTGAACACGCAAGGAGTAGGTATTAGAGCCGATATCTACGCTACCTCCCGGTGTATTCCGGTTCTCTTGCGCGATGATGGTAGAGATACCTTCGATGGTCTGGCCGTAAGCCTCCAACTTGTACGGGTCGCAATACACTTGCAACTCACGGATCGGCGTACCGGAGATAGACACGGCACCCACGCCGCTGATACGGGCCAATGGGTTGGATACCTTATCATCCAAGATTTTGTAAAGAGCGTTCGTGCTCTCCTCCGCGGTCACGGAAAGGATCAAGATAGGGATATCATCCGTACCGAACTTGAAAATGATCGGATTCTCCACGTCATCGGGTAGGGAAGACTCCACCATGTCCAGTTTGTCGCGGACATCGTTCGTGGCGACATCGATATCGATGCCATAATTAAATTCCAACGTCACGATCGATATATTCTCACGGGATTGCGACGTGATATGCTTCAAGTCGCTTACGCTATTCAATACGTTTTCCAAGGGCTTCGAAACGTTCATCTCGATATCCGAAGCACTGGCGCCGGGATAGGCTGTCATCACCATGATGGTGTTCGTCTCTATCTCCGGAAGCAAGTCCACTGACAACCTGCTTAAGGAAAAAAGTCCGAAGATCACGATCGCCACAAATACAAGGGCGGTCGATACGGGCTTTCTTACCGCTGTTCCATATAAACTCATAGTCTGTTATTCGTTTTCGATTTCAACTTCCATACCGTTCGTAAGGCGGCTTTGCCCGGTGATAACCACTTGGTCGCCATCCTCCACTCCGGATATGATCTCATATTTATCACCCATACGGCGTCCTAGCTCCACCTTCTGGTAGGAGACCTTACCGTCTTTGCATACATAGATATACCGGTCGCCGGCACCTGATTGTTTTACGATAGAGCGATCCGGGGCCACCACGTGATCCATATGGCCGAAACTCATCGTCACCCGGGCGAACATACCCGGTCGCACTCGCTCATCCGAGTTGGCGATCTTGATCTCCACAGGGAACGTGCGGGTAGCGGGGTCGATCGTCGGATAAACCAAGTTGACTTTACCCTTGAAAACCTCGTCTCCGTACACATCCAACCGGATATCTACCTCATGGCCTTTCTTCACTTTCGTAAAAAGACTCTCGGAGACATTCACCATTAATTTGACCGGACGGATTTCCTCCACTGTGTAGATTGGGTTTCCGCCGCTGTACATATCGCCGCTATCGTAGTTGCGGGCGGTTACGATTCCGCTGATCGGGCTTAGCAATTGGGTGTTCTCCACCAAGTTTTTATACGTCTCTCGAGCCACTTCCAAGGAAGTCTTTTGGGCATCCCAAGCGGATTTGGAAGCACCGCCTACCTTATACAACTCGTCGATACGTTTGAACTCGATCTCTTGGTTATCCAATTGTATCTTCGCTTGCTTTAGGCTGGTAGCGTCCATCTTGGCTAATAACTGCCCGGCTTTTACATGGTCGCCTACCTCGGCGAAGATTTTCTCGATACGGAATGGGGTTTGGGGAGCGATATTATTTTTGATATTCGCTTCCACCGTAGCGGTAAATTCACTGAGTTGCTCCACGTCTTGAACAGAGACCGTCTCCACTTTCACCTTTACTTTCTCATTCTGTGTTTCCGTGGCTTCCTCACTCTTATTACCCGAGCAAGACATCAGCAGGGCCAATGTAGCTATCGGTATTACTTTCAGCATTTGACTTGTCTTCATATAATTGTTCCTAATTATTATCTATTAAACTTTCAATTTTTAATTTTCAATTCATCTGTCCGTTACCCAATACTTTCTCCAGATCCGCCTTCGCTACCATATAGTCGTAGATAGATTGGTTGAAGTTCAACCGGGCCTGCGTCAAGGCAAGTTCGGCATCGTTCATCTCCAGCCATGTACCGGCTCCGGTGTCGTACCGTTTTTGCGAGATCATATATCCCCGTTCTGCTTGCTCGACTCCCTTTTGGGCGGCGTCGAACTTCTTGATACAGGTATTCATATTATCTATGTACTGTTTAACGGCCAACTGCAAATTGCGCTTGGTATCGTCCCGTTGCAGGTTTAATTGGTCGATGGAGACTTTCGTCTGCTTTACCTTATAAAATTTACTACCTCCGGAGAAGATAGGAACCGATAACGTGATACCGATCATCGAATAGGGGTTCCATCTGTAATTCTTGAACTTGAAGTCATTGTTCATGGCGCTCCATTGATATAGACCGGTCAGCGACAAGGTCGGCAGATAATCGAATTTCTGCATGACCAGCGTCTTTTTCAGCTGTTCCGCCTGAAGGTCTAATTGTTTCAAGTCCGTATTCTCGGATAAGGTTGTATCCGTGGATAGATAGTCGGCGAAGAGGCTGGACTTGAAATCCGTCAGTTGCCCGTCGCAATCGATATTTAAATCCAGATCCATACCCAATAACGCTTTTAACTGCCATTTAGCCAAGGTAAGGGAGTTCTCTGCCTGCAACAGATTAGGCTCTGTATTCTTTACCGTCACGTCGGCACGTATCAAGTCGTATTCAGCTACGGTTCCCTGTTCATACTTCCGTTTGATATCCAGATAATTCTCCATGGCATTGTCGTAACTTTGCTTGAATACCCGGTAAGAATCGCTTGCCAGAAGGACGGCGTAAAAGCTCTTTTTCACTTGGTTCACCATTGCTATCTTGGAAGAGCGGGCTTGCTCCACCGCCAATTCCACGTCTAGGGCCGAAATACTCAAGCTTTTCCATAAGGAGGCGTTCACCAGTGGCATGGAAGCGTTGAAGCCCAAGCTCCAGTTGTTGCTACGTCCTACCTCGAAGCCCTCGTCCATACTCGACATGTCCGTGCCTTCGGGTAAGCTGCCGCCTCCCATGTCACCCATGTCGAAGTCCATATACATCACCTGTTTCTTCAAGGTGCGGTTGTAGTCCCCCGCAAAACTGATCTGCGGAAATAGAGAAGCGTACGATCCTTTATGTGCGTACTTTTTCTTCTGTATTTCTTTATCGGCAACTTTTACGGTCGGGTTCTCGCTAAGGGCGATCTCTAGCGCTTTCCCAAGATCCAGTTTCAAGGTGTCTTGAGCCAGAACCGGCCTCGCCGCCAGAAAAGGCAATACCATAAATGTGACCAACATCATTTTTCTACTCATCAATAATCGTTTCATTTAGGATAGATTTTGTCTGTGATTAAACTCATTAAGTGTTCGCTATAAATCATAGGATTGTTTGAGATCGAATCGGTCTAGGATCGCTCTTCCCTTCTCGGTACTGATCCCTTTCAGGAATGTGAGGAGGATCGTGTTGTATACCTCGGTGATGGAATGCTTGCAGAAGACATTGGAAGGCCGCAACATCTTCGTCTGCTCTTTCACCAGTAAGGCCATGATCTCGAAGTTGATCCCCTCTTGGAATACACCTTCTTTAACGCCCCGTGTGAATAAGTCCATGCATCTCTTACCCATTCTCGCTTTATTCATCTCTATTTTTTGTTGGGCTTTCGGATATTTCTTCAAGTCCTCGTAAAACTTCTCGTTGAACCATCTCGGGTTTTTCATCATCTCCTCATAGAAGAGCAGGATTACTTCCAATGCATTGAAAGGTTCTTTTTCCAGTCCCGTCAGATATTGTCCGAGCGATTCGGAATTGTGATCGATCCCCTCGATCAGCAAGGTTTCCTTGTCCTCGAACGACTCGTAAAGTGTACGCTTGGAGATGCCAGCCGCTTTCGCTACATCATCCATACTCACACTCTTGATGCCATATTGAGAAAAAAGATCGAACGCCGTATTAATAATCTGTTCTTTTATCATATTCGTTTTTGTTACGTCAAAAGTAGCCGGGGCAATCCCCGTATACAAGTAAAAAGCGCTGACTCGTCCGTTGGAATCGACCAATGACCGGATATTCCCGTCGAATCTATTTGCAAAGGTCTGATATATTTAGAAAACCAGAAAGGTTTATACTGTTACGGTATTGGTATGGAATGAAACAGGATATTGTCAAAAATTCTTGTTATTCGTTCGATTTTGGATGAAAATTGGTTAAAAACGAAATAGTGGGTGGTCTTTGGCTTTTTATTTCTATCTTTGTCCGAGGTGATAATAAAAATCTACAGATAGATATGAAAAATTTACCTTTAATTGAAGTCACTGAGTTAATCAAGGGAATTGAATCCAGCGACAACTTTCAAGATGATTTATCGATAGCGGATCTGAACGGAGATTTGATTAATTACGAGGAAAAAAGGCTGGAGCATTCCACCCCGATGCGTTTAAATGCCTTGTTGATGATCTTGGTACAGGAAGGTACCGCCGATATCTCGGTAGACTATATTCCATATAAGATAGAGAAGAATACGTTTATAACCTTGATGCCGACTCATATCATACAGGTATCGAAGGTGAGCAAAGACCTAAGAGGGCGTTTGTTGATCGTGTCCAGATCTTTTCTGGATGGATATACTGCCCCGGCAGGGAAAAAGAACTCCATGGTGCATTATATGCAGATCCGTAAGAATCCATGTGCTACGATTAGCGCCGAGGAGACTGAGCATATATCCGGCCAATTCTCCATCTTACGGGAAAAGATGAAGTTGCGTACCCATTTTTTCCAGAAGGAGGCTCTCCAGAACGCCTTAATCGGTTTTTTTATCGAGTTGGCTAATATCTTTATGGGTAAGAAGGAGCTGATGACGGCACCTACACTCTCCCGCAAGGAGGAGCTTTTCGAGCAGTTCCTGCAATTGCTTTTCGAGCATTGCAAGGAGCAGCACGTCGTTACTTTCTATGCCGAGAAATTATTTATTACCCCACAGTATCTTTCGCTTATCTTGAAGGAGCTAACGGGTAAATCAGCGAATAAATGGATTGACGACGCCTTGATCGTCGAGGCTAAGATGCTGTTGAAGGCCCCGCAAGCCACGGTTCAGCAAGTAGCGGATATACTCCACTTCTCCGATCAATCCACTTTCGGTAAGTTTTTCAAGAAGCATATGGGTATATCACCCATGGAATACCGGAAATCATAATCCGGTATTTTCTATACGCTTGCGGAACTTATACCAGTTGATCAACTCGCAAGCCCCGTAGAAAATGCTGGCTACACCGAAGATTACGAATGTATTTGCCGCCGCCCCGAACGGGTAGGCAAGAATCATTACTCCGGTTATCAAGATCAAAGCCGGCATCAGGTAGAAGCCCAACGGTACATTGCTCCATTTCCTTGCGGATATCAATGAAACCAATTGCTGTACACCGGCAATTACCAATAAGGCGCCAAGTACGTACATTAATATATTCACGAAGAACTCGGGCATGATCACCAACCACGCCCCGAACAGTACGCTTCCCGCTGCCTCGATGGGAAACATCGGTTTCTCCCCGTTCTCGTCTTTCGATCGGGTGAAATAGCTGAGGATAGCGAATAATCCCGGTAAAATGAACAGTATACCGATCGTAATAACCAGATAGGTTATGGCTGCTTCCGGCCATAATACCAAAACAAACCCTAATACCATCGCAAATGCGCTACGTAAAACCGCGCCATTAATAGATCTCATATGTTTTTATTTTAGATTTTACTTATAATATGACAAAGGTATATATTCTTTCCGACTTTTTTTACCTTTGCGCGTCATAAAGCAGTATCAGGAAAAACATCAAAATATATCCCTCTTGAATGCATGCTTCGCGTAAAAAGACAAACTTGAAATCATCTAACGAATAATAATACTAAAACAAAAAATGAAGCGTATAGTTTTTTTGGATTACGTGCGTGTGTTCGCGTGCTTCCTTGTCATGGTTGTCCACGCCAGTGAAAACTTTTATGGGGCTGAGGGCTCCACGGATATGGTGGGGCCGCAATCTTATCTGGCCAATGAGGCGGATCGGTTGTGGGTAGCCGTATACGATGGTTTCTCACGCATGGCGGTGCCATTGTTTATAATTGTCTCCGCCTTTCTTCTTGCGCCGATGAAGGCCGGGTTGACCTCTTGGCAATTCTACCGTCAGCGTTGTATCCGCATCTTACCGCCGTTTTTCATATTTATGATACTATACAGCACTTTACCCATGCTGTGGGGGCAGATAGATGCCGAGACATCATTGAAAGATATATCGAGAATATTCTTGAACTTTCCTTCACAGGCCGGACATTTGTGGTTCATGTACCCTTTGATCAGCCTTTATTTATTTATACCCGTAATATCGCCATGGTTGGATAAAGCTACGGCGAAAGAAGAGCGTTTTTTCATCGGCTTGTTTCTGTTGTCGACCTGTATGCCCTATCTTAATCGTTGGTTCGGCGAGGTGTGGGGACAATGTTTTTGGAACGAATACCATATACTGTGGTATTTCTCCGGTTATTTGGGCTACCTCGTACTGGCACATTATATACATGTCCATCTTACATGGAACCGTTCTAAACGTTTGGTTATCGGAATCGCTTCTATGGTAGTCGGTGCCGTGCTGACTATCTACTCATTCTATATCCAAGCTATACCCGGAGAGATCCTTACTACACCCGAGATAGAGATCGGATGGGCTTTTTGTACGATCAACTGTGTGCTTCTTACGGCGGGTACGTTTCTCGCTTTTACTTGCATAGGCAATTCGAAATCTCCACGACTGATAACAGAGATGTCTAAACTCAGCTATGGTATGTATCTTATGCATATATTTTGGCTCGGATTATGGGTAACGGTGTTCAAGCACGACTTAGCGTTGCCTACCGTGGCCGCCATACCCTGCATTGCGGTCAGCACATTTATCTGCTGTTATGTGACGACAAAGATTATCTCATTTATACCGGGCAGTAAATGGATTATAGGATAAATAGTAGGATCGCTCTGTCATTGGGTACGGTTGCCGCGTAAACAAGAAGATAAGATTACCTGTTATTTGGAAAAAATCGTATATTTACGATATTCTAATTAATCCCGGGTAATAATGATGACGAGAACAGTTTTTATACTTTTGATATCGAGCCTTTGTACGCTAAGTTATTGTACGCCGAGGACCGAGCCTGCTCAGACCGAGGTGCTAACTCCTGTGGATTCTATATCGACGGATTCCACCGTGATCGTGGAGACTTTGCCTCCCCGTATCGAAATAGAGAAAGAGTTACTTTACGATAAGCATACTTTAGAAGATACTTATCCCTATAAGGATACGACACGGGAGTTTCAGTGGGAGAAAATGAAAGAAAGATTGTCCTTATTGGAGTCGATCCAAAGGGAGCCGTCTCAATGGGCGATATTGCAGAACTATAAAAATAGGAATGGAGAGGCTCCGCTTGTAAAAGTCTTCAAGAGAGATGCCTATAAGAGGGTCTCCGATACGCTTGGCGTAGAACGTTATCAATCCGTCCCGCTTTATTTGTTGACCGATACCGTGACTCCCGAGATCTATGGGCGTGACGGCAGCTTGGTCCGTATCAAGGCGATGGATGAGGATTCTAAATTCGCTCGTATACAAACCGTGTACGATGGGGAGGAGGAGTGGTATGCTCCGAAGAAATATATCAAGCAAATAGGGGATACGGTAGTCTTTGATAAGGCGATCTTCGTGGATCGTCATAACCAGAATATCGCGACCTTGGAGCACGTCGGCTCGAAATGGTTGGTGCGTAGCATGAACCCTGCGACTACCGGACAGCATCGTCCTCCGTATGCGCAGGAAACCCCGTTGGGAATGTATGTGCTCCAAGAAAAAAAGTCTCGCATGATCTATTTGGTAGACGGTTCCAAGGAGACAGGCGGATTCGCTCCTTATGCCAACCGTTTTACGAATGGGGCGTATATCCATGGCGTACCGGTCAACGCTCCTCGTAAATCATTGATCGAGTATAGTCCTTCGTTGGGAACGACACCCCGGTCTCATATGTGTGTGAGAAACGCGACTTCGCATGCGCAATTTGTTTACGATTGGGCGCCTGTTAATGAGACGATTGTTTTTGTATTAGAATAAAAATCATAACTTTGCGGCGTTATTGTTTTTTAGTATGCGAAGGATTTTCTTGTATTTGTTTTTTATTGTCTTGTCTGTAGGTTCAATTTCAACCGGTGGCGTTTTGCGTGCCCTGTCTCCGGAAACGGAATCTACGTCTGTGGCGGTTATGGGGCGCCAATTATATGAGGAGATGCGATTGGATCAATGGGTTTGTTTCGATGCGTTTATGCAGGGGCTTAGAGGTTCCGAGAAGATTGATCGGAAAAATAAGGATATCCTTACATTGATCGATTTCTCTAAACCTTCTACGGCGGAGCGTATGGTTGTATTGGATATACGGCAAAAGAGAATACTTTACACCTCTTTGGTTTCTCACGGTAAGAATAGCGGGGGGAATTATGCGACCTCTTTCTCGAACGAGAACGGTTCACACAAAAGTTCTTTAGGTTTTTATCTGACGGAAAATACGTATCAAGGCCGGAATGGTTATTCGCTTATCTTGAATGGCTTGGAGAAAGGTATAAATGATTTGGCTAAGCAAAGGGCGATTGTAATTCATGGCGCCTCTTATTCTGATCCTTCTGTGGCAGCTTCCTCGGGTCGGTTAGGACGTAGCTTTGGTTGCCCTGCGTTGCCTGTATCTGTCAGTAAGCCAATTATTAATACGATAAAGAATGGAACCCTTTTATTCATTTACGCCAACGACAAGAACTATCTGACGCAAAGCTCCATTCTATCCACTCAACAAGAAAATGATATTTTTCATGAAAAAAGTTACCGGAAAGTTTTGTAGTTTAAAATAAAGGCGTACCTTTGCACCGCAATCAGAGATAAACATTATGAATTGCAAAACGGGGTGTAGCGCAGTCCGGTTAGCGCACCTGCTTTGGGAGCAGGGGGTCCCAAGTTCGAATCTTGGTACCCCGACTAAGATAAAGGGAGATAGCTGATTTCAGCTATCTCCCTTTTTTCGTAATCTACCCTTGAATCTAAGGGGAAGTTCTGCCATAACTGCTACTAAATATAATTGTTCGTGTCTTCAAGTAAAAAACATTCTTCTTCTATATACAAATATACTTATTATCCGATCTATTTCTAAATTATCGCCGTGGAATGTATAGACCACGGCGTGATTTGTATATTCCACGTCTTGATCTATACGGACTATGTCGTGGTTTGTAGAATTATGCAGTATGCGCACAAAAATTCATAGGCTATCAAGCAAGAATTCATGCGGGAGCGGAGCGTTTTTTGCTTAGGGAAAAGAGGAGACGCTCTTACGTATCAAGTGGGAAAATGTCATATGGTATCCGACTCCGGATATATAGATGTTTTCCTTTGGATGCCGTGGAAGAGTGTCAAACAATTAGACAGCATTGTCAAAATATTGGACAGTTCTAAAAGAATGGCTTTTTGTTATCTAATTGTTGTTTAGTTGTTTATGTGTTTTGGCACGTTCTTTGCTATTATTTTAAGTAGAAAATAATAGAGCAATGAAACAAATATTACTTACAACAGTTCTTTCTCTCAGTTTCGCTACCGCGACGGTGGCCCAAGAGAAACTTTGGACTTTGGATGAATGTATGCGCTATGCCGTGGAAAACAGCCCAGCGGTTAAAAAGCAAGTTTATACATCAGATACGTATAAGGCGGAACGGAATGCCGCCGTAGCTTCTTTTTTCCCGGCGGCATCGGCTAAGGTCGGAGCGCAATATAGTTTTGGCCGTTCGATTGACCCGGCGACCAATACCTATGAGAATACTTCTACGTTTAATAATAACTATGGTCTCGACGCTTCTATTCCTATTTTTACGGGCGGACAGCTGATCAATCAATGGTTGATGGCAAAATCCAATCGTCGTATGGGAGTTAATGACATCCAGAAAGCCAAGGATGATATAGCGATGAAAGCTATGCAGGCTTATATGGATGTGGTATATTATAAAGGAACGATTCGTATGGCGGCCGAGAAATTGGAGGAGAGTAACCGTACCTTATATAAGACTCGCCGGCAAGAAGAGCTGGGGTTGAAAGGAAAAGCGGATGTCGCCCAATTCGAGGCCCAAGTGGCGGCCGATGATTATACATTGACCCACCAGCAGAATCTTTTCAATACCGCCTTGCTTACTTTGAGGGAATGTATGAATTATCCATCTGATTTAGAGCTGGAGGTGGATACTTTATTACCGGATATCAATTATGTCCCGGAAGTAGAGAACGTGGCGGAGATTTTCGCTTATGCGTCCGGGAATAACCCTACCGCCTTGCAAGCCGAGTATCAATTGACGCAAAGTAAATACCAATATCGTATTTATAAAGGAAAGTTGTTGCCGAGTATTTATTTGAATGCCGGGATTTCCACGAGTTATTTCGAGAACCTGAAGTCTGATAATGCCCCGGAAGGTTTCAAGGATCAGTTTAAGAATAACCGTGGCGAATATGTTTCTTTTAGCCTTAGCTTCCCCTTGTTCGATGGTTTGAGCAGGTTAACGAACGCTCGTCGGTACCGTAACAATATGCGGATCGCACGGGAGACAAGAACGGAGGTCTTTCGCCAGTTGCAGACAGCGGTAGAGCAATCCGTCTTGGATCGTGAGGGATACGCTAAAGAGGCCATACAGATGGATAAAAAGGTGAAATCGGATGAGTTGGCTTATCGTGTTACCCTACGGAAATACGAGGAAGGCCTGATGAGTACGTTGGACGTGCAGACAAGCGCGAATACGCTGCTGGAGTCCAAGGCCAATCTGCTTCAAAAGCGATTGATGTACTTATTGAAAAGCAAGTTGGTGGATTACTATAAGGGCAAGCCTCTTATCAATGAATAAGAATCGAGAACATAGAATTTAGATGATAATAAAAAATATAGAATACGATGGATATACAATTAGAGAAAAAGAAAGGTCTTCAGAAGAAGCATATTCCTTATGTAGCGGGTGGCGTGTTGTTCGTTATCTTGTTGGGATGGATTATCTTTGGTGATCATGCTTCTACGTTGAAAGTAGACGCGAGAGGGATTAGCATCGGTAATGTGACCCGTGAGCAATTCAATGACTTCTTTCGTATGGATGGTCAGGTGCAACCTATCACGGTCGTGCAGCTTAGCCCCGAGGAGGGCGGTATCGTGCAGGAGAAAGTCGTGGAAGAGGGCGCCCAAGTGAAGAAAGGCGATATCATTGTTCGTCTGAGCAACTCAAATCTGGATTTGCAGATATTGAACGCTGAGGCCGAGTTGGCGGAGAAGCAGAACTTCCTTCGTAATACGCAGGTTACCATGGAGCAGGATAAGCTGACCAATCAGATGGAGAAACTTCAATACGATATGGACATGAACCGGGCCCGCCGCTCGTTCAACCAACAAGAGCAGTTGTATAAGGAGAACTTGATCGCCAAGGAGGATTATCTGAAAGCGAAGGAGGACTTCGAGTTAGCCTCTCAAAAGCACGCCTTGATTACCGAGCGCTTGCGCCAAGACTCTATCTCCCGTACGATCCAGATGGATGAGATGGAGGCCAGCTTGGCGAACATGCGGAAGAATATCCTGTTGATCCGCGAACGTAAGGAAAACCTGAATGTCCGTTCCCAGATCGACGGTGAGTTGGGACTGTTGGATGTCGTATTGGGGCAAAGCATCAATCCCGGACAAAAGATCGGTCAGATTAACGACCTTTCCGATTATAAGATAGAGGCCATGATCGACGAGCATTACATAGACCGTGTGAAACCGGGCTTAAGCGCCGCTTTCGAGCGTCAAGGTTCTTCTTTCGACTTAACGGTGCGCAAGGTTTATCCCGAGGTTCGTGATGGTAAGTTCCGTACGGATTTTGTTTTCACGGGTGAGCGTCCGGATAATATCCGTAGCGGACAGACCTACTATATCAACTTGGAGCTGGGGCAACCTACCGAGAGCATCATTATCCCGAAGGGAACTTTCTTCCAGAGCACGGGCGGAAGCTGGATATTTGTTCTTGATCCGGATGGAAAGAAAGCTTACAGGCGTTCTATCAAGATCGGCCGTCAGAACCCGCAATATTATGAGGTTCTTGAAGGTCTGGAAGCCGGTGAGAAGGTGATTGTGTCCAGTTATGAGAGTTATAAGGATAATGAAGTGCTGGTGCTGGAATAAAATCGATATAATATGAAAAACATACTAATCGCCATTCGTTCCATTTTTAAGAAAGGCCGGCATAACGTGATGAAAATCGTATCGTTGGGAATCGGTTTAGCGGTAGGTTTGGTATTGATCGCTAAAGTCTATTTCGAGCAATCGTATGATGATTTTTATCCGGATAGAGACCGGGTCTATCAAGTATGGGCGAAATACCAGCAAAATGGAGGGGAGTTGAAGGATTATCCGCAAACAAGCGGTGGCATCGCTCCAACTATGCAACAACAGATACCCGAGATCGAGACCGTCACCCGATACACGAGTTTTGGAGACTGGACCTTTACGATGACCGACACCCAGATGAAATATTCCGGTCGTTGTATCATCGCGGATAGTTGTTTCTTTGATATTCTTCCTCGTCCTATGTTGATCGGAAATGCGAAAGAGGTTCTTTCCACCCCGATGTACGTGTTGATATCAAGTCGTATAGCGAAAAATATCGGAGGTGATGTTATCGGGAAAAACTTCACGGTAGACAATTCCCCGGGGCGTACTATGACTATTGGAGGCGTTTTTGAGGAAGTTCCGGAAAATTCTCATTCCCGTTACGATGTGATTGTTTCTATGGCTTCGGCGGGTCGGTTCATGTGGGAGGGTTCGCCTACTAATATGTTGGGAAATGATCGTTACATAAGCTATGTGAAATTGCATAAAGGGGTGAATCCTTTGACTTTGGAGGAGCAGGTGCATACGTTCGTGAATTCTTATTTCCCTCCGGAGGAACAGCAAAAGACAGGGTTTAACATTGGTTTCTCGTTTCATGAGCTGGATGGCTTACACAAGGAGTTGCCGCAAGTCAAGCGAATGACATGGATACTTTCCTTACTGGCCTTCGCTTTGATCTTCACGGCGGTGATGAATTATATCTTGATCGTGATATCCTCTATCGTAAATCGCTCGAAGGAGGTGGCTGTCCATAAATGTTATGGGGCAAGCGAGAATAATATTCATGGTATGATGTTTGGTGAGGCGTTGGTACATATAGTGCTTTCACTGATCTTGGCCTTATTGTTGATCCTTGCGTTTAGAGGTACGGTAGAGGAGTTGTTGGCGACTTCGTTAGATTCCTTGCTCTTGTCTAATGGTAGCTTGGTCTTGCTAGGGATATGTATCTTGGTGTTTTTCGTATCCGGTTTTATGCCGGGATCATTATATGCCCGGATTCCGGTGGCCTCCGCTTTCCGTAATTACCGGGAGAATAAGCGCGTTTGGAAGAAAGCCTTGTTGCTTGTCCAGTTTGTCGCCACGGGCTTTTTGGTGACGATGCTTGTTTTCGTTGCCCGTCAATATACGTTTATGGTGAATGATCGTCCGGGATATGCCTATGAGAACCTTGCCTACTGCGGGTTAGCTGGCGTGGACTCTACCTCTCGTGCCAAGATTCTGGATGAGGTGATGCGGCTTCCGGGAGTCGTTGCGGCTACCACCGTCTATCAATTGCCTTTCGAGCATGCTTCCGGTAATAATATTCTTTTACCGGGTGAGACTCAAGAGCTTTTTAATATTGCCGATCTCTATTGGGTAGGTAACGGATATTTGGACATGATGGAGATTCCCGTGATCCAAGGCCGCTCGTTCACGGAAAATGTGACCAATTCAAGAGAGGTAATGGTAGACCGCCGTTTCGTGGAGAAAATGAAATTGGTTGCGGGCTGGACGGACGATGTAGTCGGAAAGGATATTTGCGTTACCGAGCACAGCCGCAGAAACGAGGAGCCATTCACGATTTGCGGTGTCTACGAGAATATCCGTTTGGGAGGAATCTCGAATCAGGATATGCGGCCTTCCGTATTATTCTATACCCATGAGCCTATGTACACCTTGCAGGTGAAGTTCCATGAGCTGACCAACGATAATATGGCTCGTTTACAGCAGAAGATATCCGAGACATTTCCGGATCGTGAACTGAGCGCTATCTCTTTCCGTTCCGAGATCATGGATCTATATAAGGACTCCCGCCAATTCCGTGATTCCGTGATGATCGGAGGTTTGGTCACGCTTCTTGTTACGTTGATCGGGCTTATAGGCTATACGAATGATGAGGTGAGCCGTCGTCGTAAGGAGATAGCGGTCCGCCGGGTAAATGGGGCTACCTTATGGGATATATTGAGGTTGTTCATAAAGGATATCGGATATATCTGTATCTATGCGGTCATATTGGGCGGTGGTATAGCCTACTTTGTCTTGCAGAAGTGGCAAGAGCAATTCACGGAGAAAGTTCCTTTATCATGGTATATATTCTTGGGTTGTGGCGTATGTGTCTTATTGATTATATATTCCGTGGTTTGTCTGGACGCCCGCAAGACGGCTAATGATAATCCGGTGAACTGCTTGAAATCCGAATAGTTGAAAATTGATAATTTATAATCCAGAATCCATGAATAATTTATTGAACTTTAAGTCCTTTTTCAAGTTCCTCGGAAGGAATAAGGCTTATACGCTGATAGACGTGTTTGGTTTGTCTGTATCGTTGATGTTTGTGTTGTTGATCGCGGTCTATACGGTACAGGAGATGTCGACGGATAAATTCCATACCAAGGCGGATCGTATCTATCTGGTCGGGAATGAGAATTGGTTGGCTACCGGAGCCGCCATTCCTTATAAGATAAAGGAACGCTATCCGGAGGTAGAGAAAGTTTGTCCGGTAGTGGCAGACAATTGGAGTGATATGGTTGTTGTTTCCGGCGATCGGAAACTGAAGGCGAATGTGATGTTCGCGGACTCCACGTTCTTCGATTTCTTTGATTTTCAGTTGTTGCAAGGTAGTCGTGGGCAAGCTTTGGCCGCCAAGAATTATGCGGTGGTCTCTACCTCATTCGCCCGTAAGATGTTCGGTACGGATGACCCGATGGGACATCTGTTGGTGATAGAAGATACCCTATCGGTTACTGTAAACGGGGTAGTGGAGGATTTGCTTCGTTCCTCTATTCCCGAAGCGGATGTGATCGTACGTTGGGAGCAGGTTAGCTGTTTTAACCCCAGCTTAGCTCCGGACCAATTGGGGAATGCCGGAGCTACATCCGCTTTTGTCTTGGTGCGTGAGGGGAGTGATTTTCCTTCTCGTGCGGAGGATATGGCCAATTGGTTCAAGGAGTTTTATTGGCCGTATCAATATGGGACGGCAAAGGAGGTACGCATACTGCCGCTCAGTGAGCAATATTTTGCGAAAGCCTCTTCGAACTCTTCTTTGCGAAGTGGGGATTGGCGTTTCGTGATCGTGCTGATGTCCGTAGGTTTCCTTATCTTGATTTTCGCGGTCATTAATTATATTAACTTGACGGTTGCCCAAGCGGGTTTCAGGGCGAAGGAGATGGCTACCCGGCGCCTTTTGGGATCTTCACGGGGCGAGTTATTCATGCGTTTGATGCTGGAGTCCACGTTGCTTACGTTTATTTCTTTGATTATCGGGGTTCTCCTTGCGCTGGCGGTCGTGCCGTTTGTCAATGATTTATTGCAGACTCGTGTGGATATGAGTGTACTGGGTAGGCCTGTCTGGTTATTGGCTCTAGTTTCATTAACTGTTGTCGTGGGAGTTTTATCCGGTTTGCTGCCCGCTATCATTATTTCTTCTTCTAAACCGATCGAGGTGGTAAGAGGTACGTTCCGGGCTAAGACGAAAATGGTATTCAGCAAGTTCTTTATCGTATTCCAGAATGTGATCACGATCACGATGATCGCTGCCTCTATCGTAATGGTTAGCCAGATCGTTCATATGATCAACGCTCCTGTCGGGTATAATACGAAGAATTTGTTGGCCATGAGCTCGGTGGACGGAAGGCAGCTATCTGCTTTTGTCGGAGAACTGAAAGGCTTGTCGTGCGTAGATAGGGTTGGGAAGACACGAGGACTGCCTTTTTTCGGTAGCAATAACTGGACCGCTACCTATCAGGGACAAAATATATCTTTCCAACAATTTATTATGGATAAGGAATGTTACGATATGTTGGGATTAGAGATTTTGCGTGATAACCATTTAACGACAGAGGGCTGGTATCTAAACGAGCAGGCGATGCGTGAGATGAACTTGCCGGAGGATGCGGCCTCCTTTACGCTGGATAGGCGTGACAAGCCAATAGCGATTGCGGGTATTGTCCGGGATTTCTATTGTCATGGAAATGTGACGACCGTTAAGAGCCCCGTCATGTTCCGTTTCTTGAAAGATAATGAAACGCCTTGGATGATCTTGATCGAGACACAAGGTGATCCTTTCGCGGCGAAGGAGGCCATCGGTAAAGTATATGAGAAAGTGACCGGACTTGAGTTCGAGGCTTATTTCATGGATGAGAGTTTACAAAAATCATTCGACTCGCAAATCCGTTTGGCGAAGATCGTAATCGTATTCTCGGTAATCGCCATCCTTATTTCTTTGCTAGGCTTATTGGCGATGTCCACTTATTTTATCCAACAGCGTTTGCAGGAGGTATCCGTACGAAAGGTATTTGGTTCCAGCAATCGGGAGATATTGGTTAAGCTCGTATTCACGTTCTTGAACTATGTGCTGATCGCTTTTGTGATCGCCATACCTATTATTATGTACTTTATGAAAGATTGGCTGTCCGACTATTCGTATCGTATCGGTTTAAGTCCGCTGATATTTATCGCCGCCGGCTTATTCTGCCTCGTGATCTCGTTTATCTCTGTCTTTTTCCAGAGCTACCGGGCCGCCACGTCGAATCCGGTGGATAGTTTTAGGCATAGGCTTTAGTAACTTTTAAAGGGAAACACCATGAACTCAATCGTACGAAATTTCGTTTTTGTGATCAGCCGTTTTAAGATGGCTAGTTTCTTGAATGTAGCGGGGCTATCCGTGGCTTTTACGGCTTTCTTGATCTTGTTCATGCAAGTTCGTTACGAGTGGGGATACGATCGTTTCCATAAGCATGCCGATCGGTTGTACCGTTTGGAGATCGTTCACAATAATAAAGGGGCACAAGTCGTATTGAACCGTCCGCTTATCGATCGGTTCTTGGCTTCCTCTCCGCATATCGAGGAGGGGGCGCTAATCAATCGGTGGGGCGATAAGAAATATATCACGGTGGATCGGGATGGTGAGCGGATGACTTTTCATGAGGAGTTTTATGTATGTTACCCCTCCTTTGCCCGTGTTTTCGGCTTTGATATGGTGGAAGGCGAAGCGGCGGCGTTGGAGGAGAAGGGCCGGGTATTGATACCGGCTAGTATGGCTCATCGTTTCTTTGGGGATCATCCGGCGGTCGGGCAAGTCTTGATCGGGGAGGGGTGGACGTCAGAGGTAGGAGGTGTCTACCGGGACTTTCCCTCCAACTCGATCGTCAGTAATGCGGTCTATCGGCGCATATCGGACAAGGAAGGCGCTGGCGCTTGGATGCAAAATAATTTTGAGTGTTATCTTCGTCTGGATAATCCGGCCTCCGCTCCGGATGTCTTGGCTGGTTTCGAGAAAAACTTCCGCCACGACGAATGGAATTGGAAAACGAGACAATTGCGTTTAACCGTTCTGCCGGATATCTATTTTAAGACTGACACGAGCTACGATTCACAGAAGCAAAAGGGGAGCTATGCCCAGCTTCAGGCGCTATCTGCTATCGCTATCTTGATTGTATTGATAGCGGTCATTAATTTCATGAACTTCAGTAATGCCTTGGTGCCGGTCCGTCTGCGGGGCATCAATACGAGGAAGGTATTGGGGAGCCCGGTATCGGCGCTTCGGCTGGCCGTAGCCTCGGAGGCGGTAGGGATGTGCCTGTTGTCTTACCTGATCGCTTTGCTGTTGGTTCGCCTGTTGTCGAAGACCGGATTCGTGGATTTGGTCAGTGGAGGCATTTCCTTGGAGGGACAGATGCCTTTGTTGCTCGCCTGTGGAGGTTTTGTGTTGCTGATCGGGCTTATCGCCGGTTGCTGGCCGGCTTGGTATATCACCTCTTTCTCTCCGGCACTGGTGCTGAAAGGAAATTTCGGTCTGTCTCCTAAGGGGCGCTCGTTCCGCAATATGTTAGTAGGATTTCAGTTCGTGGCCTCTTTTATTTTGGTTATAGCGGCATTGTTTATCACGTGGCAGAATTACAATATGCTTCATACGCCGCTTGGATTCGATAGCGAGCGGATTGTTACCGTAAAGCTAAACCGTAACCTGAGCAGGCAACCGGAGAGTGTGCGTCAGCGGTTGGGGCAGCTCTCCTCTGTCGAGGCCTTGTCGTTTACCTCAAGAGTGCTTGGCGCTGAGGATAATTATTCCGGCTGGGGACGTACCTACGTGGATGAGGATATCCAATTCAAGGTGGTGCAGGCAGACCCGGAGATTGAGCGGGTATTGGCTCTTCCTATTCTGGAGGGGCGAGGATTCCTGCCGGAAGACCAGTTGAGCGATGGCACTTATTTGTTCAATGAGGAAGCGAAACGGACTTATGGGCTGAAAGCGGGAGATCCAATCGGGTTGGACTGGGGAGATTTACATCGTAGGGAAAAGATCGCCGGTTTCGTGCCTGACCTGAAATATAACTCGTTCCGGGATAAGCTGGAGCCATTCGCCATCTTTGTCGGAAAGGATATTATGGCTGGGGCCTTGACGAACCTGATGATCTTGGTTCGCCCGGGGACGGACTACCGTCAACTCTCGCTAGACATAGAGAGCTCCTTACGGGAGCTAGATCCGGATTATCCCCTCGATATCCATTTGTTCAACAATATCCAAGAGAACTTGTACCAGAAAGAGCTGCTACTCGGCAAACAAATCTTGTTCTTCAGCTTGATTGCCGTCTTTGTGTCTTTGGTAGGCGTATTCGGTGTTGTCTTGTTTGAGAGCGAATATAAACGGAAAGAGATCGGTATCCGGAAGGTGTTTGGCGCTACCGTGATGGACTTGTTGCGGAAGCATAACCTTTCGTATCTATGGATCGTCGTGATCTGTTTCGTGATCGCTTCGCCGATCGCTTGGTACGGTATAGAGCGTTGGCAAGAGAACTTCGCTTTGAAGGCTCCGCTCCATTGGTGGATTTTTCTCTTGGCTTTCCTATCCATTACGATCATCACGTTGCTCACGGTAACGATCCAGAACTACCGGGCTGCCAGCACGAATCCCGTGGACAGCATCCGGCAGGGATGTTGACATCGGCCCTTTAAATCCCGAACAAGAACGGTAACGGTTTGCTGTCCTTGAAATCTTTGGCGGTGTTTCCGGCGTAAATCTCGCCGTCTGTGAGCGTTAGTTTCTTGATAGGTGTACCTGCCTTGAAGTCCAAGCTCTTGAAATCTACCCAAAAGATATCCGGGCTTAAGGTAGACTCGAAGTAATATACCCTATTCTTCTGGTCGGCTACCGTACGCCAGCGGGTAGAGGAGATATTCGGTTGATCCGGGGTCATGATTCCCAGAGGTACCGATACGTTACGCATTACGCTGAATACCCCGGCTACCGCTTCCCGGAAATTACTTGTCTGCGGGATGGCGTGGATGTAGAAAGAGGCACGCACGAAACGATCGGAAGCCCGGTTCGTACCCGGCAACATGACCAAGCCGCCTATCTGTTGCCAGTAATCGTTTAAGGTTAGTTGCTTATCGTATGTAGGGGAATTCGTCATGACTTGGCATTCCCGTCCCTCGTGGATAACCAAGTTCCCGTTCAGGTATTCGAAGATAGCGCTATTTCCTGAAGCGTCCGAGATCGAGAGATGCAAGGTCGATTTCGCCCCGTTCGGAAGATCCGGATCGTCGATGCGGAAGACCTCCTTGCTTAACTCGGCAACCGCCTCATCTACCGTGGCGAAATTATCGAGTACATACTGCGTCCAGATGCTAAGCCCCATAACCGGGCGGTTATCGTCCGGTTGGAAATAAGATGACTCGGTGAGGAACAATAGGTTGGCTACAAGCCCCTTCTCGTTCATGCCGTCGCACGTACCGATATCATACCCGGCGGTCACCACGCTTCCGTATTTCGAGGTCCATTGGATGGTATTATCGGATATCGCCCCCCTTCTTTGCACGCCCCGGGGGAAGAGGTACAGGTTGGATTGCGGGTCCTCTTTCCAATCCATGGTACGTCCGGTTACGACCATATCGTTCGGCCCGAGGTAAACGGCCCTTGTACACGCCTCGCTTCCCGTAGGGTTCATGAACATGAACAAGCCGGCGAAAAGAGAGGCCAGCGTTAAATTCCTTGATTTCATAAGATCTATATTTATTAGGATAATCTATTTATGAAACAAGTGGCTTTAAGGAATGTTTAGGGATGGTTTAGAATGATATACGGGATATGGAGCCGGGCGGCCGTAATTTCCTGCGATCGGTATTTATCTGGGATCTGGTAAAGAAAGTAAACGATACGATTCGATGTCGTTGAACGATAAATAAGGTGCGGTTTCTACCGTAAATTAAAAACATTTAATAACATCTTTTTTATCGGGCTTATTACCTCAAAGGCGTTATCTTTGCCCATGAATAAATAACAGTTTTGGGAGTACAAACTAAAAACGATTTGATTATGTTCTCAGGTATTGTAGAAGAAGCGGCTCAGGTAGTAGCCCTCCAATCCGATAAAGGAAACCTTCATCTGACGATGAAGTGCTCATTCGTGAATGAGTTGAAAATAGATCAGAGCGTGGCTCACAACGGCGTTTGCCTTACGGTGGTAAGCATGACGGAAGATACGTATACGGTTACCGCTATCAAGGAGACCTTGGAACGTTCGAACCTCGGGAACCTGAAAGTGGGCGATAAGGTGAACTTGGAGCGTAGCATGTTGATGAACGGCCGTCTGGACGGGCATATCGTACAGGGGCACGTGGATCAGACCGCTGTTTGCGCGGAGGTGAAGGAGGCGGACGGCAGCTGGTACTACACGTTCGAGTACGCTTTTGATAAGGAGATGGCCCGGCAGGGGTATATGACCGTGGAGAAAGGCTCCGTTTGCGTGAACGGCGTCAGCCTGACGGTATGCAACTCCCAGCAAAACAGTTTCCAAGTCGCAATCATCCCTTATACGCACGATAACACGAACTTTTGCCAGATCGAAAAAGGTACGGTCGTGAACCTAGAGTTCGATATTGTCGGGAAGTATATCAGCAAGATGATGCAGTTTAAATAAGGTTCGAAGAATTTCCTATCCATAAAAGGCTTTAGCGGTATCTGATGATCCCGGCTAGAGCCTTTTCTATCTACAGACAATCTTAATTTCGTGCGTGTACGATTAAAAACGTTTTAAGTAAATTTTCACTAACCAAAACTATCCTTGGTATGTTTATTGTTATATAATTATATGAGAAAAATAGACTAAACATATCAGATTATGGCCTATATCGATTATTACAAGATTTTGGGGGTGAACAAGGACGCTTCTCAGGATGATATCAAGAAAGCCTATAAGAAGTTGGCTCGGCAATATCACCCTGACTTGAATCCGAACGATCCCGACGCCCATCGTAAGTTTCAGGAGATCAATGAGGCGAACGAGGTGCTTAGCGATCCGGAAAAGCGTAAGAAATACGACCAGTACGGGGAGAATTGGAAACATGCGGATGAGTTCGAGGCTCAACGGAAGCAGTACGGCCAGCAAGGTGGCGGCTTTGGCGGCGGCTTCTCGAACGGTGGAGGTACGTATTGGTCTTCCTCCGGCGATGATGGAGAGTTCTCGGATTTCTTTGAGTCTATGTTTGGTTCCCGCCGGGGTGGTGGTGGCCGTTCTAATCATGGGTTCCGTGGACAGGATTACACGGCCGAATTGCACTTATCCTTGATGGATGCGGCCAAGACACATAAGCAGGTGATCACCGTGAACGGCAAAAACCTGCGTATCACGGTTCCCGCCGGCGTAGCCAACGGGCAAACCATTAAGCTGAAAGGCCAAGGCGGGCCGGGCATGAATGGAGGCCCTGCCGGTGATTTGTACATCACGTTCATTATTCCGGACGACAGCCGTTTCAAACGGGTGGGAGACGATCTGTACCTGACCGTCCCCTTGAACCTCTATACGGCGGTCTTGGGTGGCGAGCAGATTATCGATACCTTGGATAGCAAGGTGAAACTGAAAGTAAAACCGGGTACGCAAAACAATACGAAGGTCCGGTTGAAAGGTAAGGGATTCCCTGTTTACAAGAAGGAGGGGCAGTTTGGCGACTTGATCGTCACGTACTCGATCGAGGTGCCGACCAACTTGACGGAGAAACAGAAGGGGTTGTTCCGGGAAATACAAAGTCTAAATTAAAAACAGGTGTATTATGCAAACAGATTTAGTTATTGTCAGTGAATACTGCCAGAAATGCCATATAGACCCCTCGTTCATCATCTTGCTGGAAGAGGGAGGTTTGATAGACATTAATGTCACGGATGGAGAGAGGTATCTCTTCTCTTCCCAGCTTCGTGATCTGGAACAATACACACGTATGTATTACGACTTGTCTATTAACATCGAGGGAATCGAGGCCATTCATCATATGCTGGACCGGATGCGGAACTTGCAGGCGGAGATACAATCGTTGAGAAACCGTCTGCATGTATATGAGCCATTCGGTTTTGATACGATCGAGAATTTATAGTGTCAAAATGCTGTTAAACAAGGCTTCACTGCCGGATAGCGAAGGGTGTACGCAAACAAATTGAAAATATTCCTTGAAAATGTTTGGAAGTTTGGAATGTAATATATACCTTTGCACTCGCAATCAGGAAATGATAGCGACTATATCGCGG
>OHEC01000130.1_pt1 | contig 54341 bp, 59 predicted proteins | sample 1567141 | NCBI WGS metagenome assembly OHEC01 (sample SAMEA3879567, study PRJEB24766) | human gut metagenome | biome: human-associated habitat; feature: feces | place: USA | collected 1985/1987 | reverse complement strand
TATAACGCAAAATGTACCCTCCTTACTGGGTGTCCAGTAAAGAGGGTACATTTCACATGCAGTGCGTACCCATTCGTATGCCCCAACAGAAGGTTGCAGATTGTTATGAGCTGCATCTCCACCAACCGGATTGGAGACAAGGTCCATGTCGATTGTCTGGTTAAACGCATAACCGGATGTAGAGCCAGATTGCACATTCCACGAGTTTTTCCAGGTATTGCTTGCTCCGTTGCCATTCCAAAGGTTGCCAATGCAGAAAGCGTTAAATCCCGTATGAAAATGACTTGTTGTAGTAAATATGGGCAACTCATCGACAGAGAGTTTATGGGCGAATTCGCCATACGTCTTCCCGGCCTCAAAGGTGTAGGTTGTCGTCGTGCCGTCGATAGTCTCGGTCGCTGTGCCAGCAGAGACGATGGCCCGGCCTGCCGGGATAGCCTCCCACGTGCCAAAGCCCAGGATGGCGTTAGGATTGCGAGAGTCGGTCAGCGATGTGTAGATACTGCCGACAGGAAAAACCTTTTGGAGGGCCGATGTGATGCCAGCGTTGACTGTGGTCGTGATGAGCGTCTTGAGGGCGGCAATGTCGATGGCCTGTCCTTTGTCGTCGCTCGTCGCAGCCGTGGCGTGGGCCACGTTGTTGACCTTGGCCGTGGTCTTTGTGGCGTCCTTGTGAATAAAAGTGATTGTGTCGTTGGATACGGTGGTGGACATGACCGCTCCGGCCATCTCGGTCTTGGTGTAATAGCCAGACAGGTCTACCGTACCGGATTGGTCATCCCATCCGCTGCCGTTGTAGACCAGGTTGTCACCGGCCTTGATAGACGTGCCGTTGGCGTCCGTACCACCTGCCGACTTGACGTTGTACATGTCACCGGTACTGAGTCCAGTCGTCGGCAGGGCAGAGTAGCTGGCCACGGATCCTTTGTACTTGACCGCACTGGTCAGCGCCTGCAAACCGCTGTTAACCTGGCTCTGGATGTTTTGGCAGCTGGCCAGAGCCGTCTTGGCGTTGGTCTCATGGGTCGCTGCCGTGGAGGCAGAGCTGGATGCTGCGCTGGCAGAGGATGCTGCTGCCGTCTGGCTATTTTTAGCAGCCGATGCAGACGTAGACGCCGCACTGGCAGAGTTGGCAGCAGCCGTTGCGCTGGTGCTGGCATTGGTAGCCTTGGTGGATGCGGTAGAGGCAGAGCTGGCCGCACTGGATGCGCTGCTGGCTGCTGCCGTCGCACGGTCCTTGCTGTACAGAGCCCAGGATTTAGAGGACTGGCTCTTGCCTGTAGGGCTTGCCGTGTCGGCTGCCCCGTCGGGAGAGCTAGTAGACTGTGCCCAGCCCTTGGCCATGTCTCGAGCGGCTATAGCGTCGTTGGCAACGTTTCTGGCGTTGTCGATTTCCACGTAGGCGCTGGTGGTCGGATTCCAGTAATACCACTTTCCGGTGTCCTCGGCGATGTAGACATTGGCCACGTCGCCCGGCTTGGTCAGGGCGGCCTTGTTTGCCACGTAAACCCGGCCCCCGTTGATGGCATCGTGGAGCGCCTCCAGGTCGTTGGCTACGTAGTCAATCCAGCCAGTGCCCTCAGCGTTGGCCAGTGGCGTTTTCTTCCCGAAGGCGCCGTCTTGGATGATACTGTCAGTGGCATCCCTCAGTTCGGGATGTTGATATGCTTGCCGTTTCATGCTTCCTCCTTAACTTACTGAGTAGTTTTGGGTGGATTGGTCGACTGCCAAAAACAGGGCCGTCCCGTCACTGTCGATGACCTGTGTAGAGTCGTCACCCTGCATTGTGCCCTCGATGCTCTGCAGGGTACATTTGCCATCCCCCACATCTCCTGCGTCGTTGCTCTTCCCTGCGTGGTTAACCCGGGGGCGCCACTGGATATTTACCGTAATGGCGCTGACCGATGGAATCTGAAATTGGGATGTCTGAACGCTTTGCCCGTTCCAATAATCGAAGTAGCCGCCGTCCGTGCCGCCCACATCTTCTGACAGCACGGTCTTACCCGCTGCCGTTACCGTGACACGGGTAAAGGTGGCACTGTTCCTACTGTCTTTCCCGATGCCGATGCCCGAACCTTTGGCGTGCCAGGCCCCACTGAAATACAGATTCAGACGGATGATTCTTGCCCGGCTGTCCACGCTGATGTCCTTTGTCCACGAGAACGTCTGGCGGATAGAGTCATCCGTATAGCCTCTTGCTCCGGAAAAAGACCCTAAATCCGTGTTTACGCTCTGCCAGTAGCTTGTGTTATCTATCCCTGAGTAGCACATAACCCGGAAACCGTTGGGGCTTACGTCGGTTGCCCGGCAGTGGATACGGATAATGGCTCCGCTTTTATTGTTGTCTGCAGTGGTTACAGACAGCGGAGTTACAAGCACTTTCGGAGTGGTCGGCCACGCCACGGGAAACTTCACATACTGGTTATGCTTTGCCGTGCCGATAATCATGCGACGGACGCTGTTGTAGGCATTTCCGTCACTGTCGAAAAACGTCATACCCTTTCCATCAAACATGATGGACTCACCGTTGCTCTGTTTAACCCGCATCCCGTCCTCGTTGAGAAATACATTGCCGCCGGTAATGGCCAGTGCCCCTTCCAGGGAAATGTTGGCTGCCTGCAGCATCTTGCTGGTCACGATGTTGTCGTCAAAGTAGGTCTCGCCGGTGATGTGGACCTTGGAGCCGTCGATGAGGATGCTCTCCGGGCTGACGTTGATTTGGTTGATGACATCCCCCTCCTTGACCCGGAGGTTGATGGCGTCGTTGAGCTGAGTCAGGGAAGAGTAGTTTTTGTAGCCGTCCTTGGCATTTAGGTTGTCCACCACGATGGAGACTTTTTTTTCTGCATCCACGCCCTTGCTCAGCTGCTCCTTGATGGCTGCATTGACTTTGTCCAGGCTGATTGCCTCGTTTTTGATCATGCTCTCATCAATCTCAACTTTGACCGTCACCAGGGCCTCGTCCGATTTGCTACCCTCGCCAAAGAGGTCATAGTAGGCCAGCCGGACCGCATATACCCCGGCCCCACAGGTGCAGCTGTAGACGTTGTTGGGTGTCCGGATGACGTCCTGGCTGTCGATGTAGATGGCCATGCCGATGCAGCCGTTGGGGATGGCTTTGGCCAGGATGCCAAAGCCTCCGATGGTCGCCGTCAGCTTGGGGACTGCCGGAGTCGGCGGCAGGGCTTTGCTGTATTTGAGGACAGCAGGGTCGGAGTACTTGCCCAGGGCATTGCAGGCGTAGAGGTACAGTGTACCGGTCCGGGAGGTAAGTGCCAGCGATGCCTTGAGACCGTTGGTCCGTGCCAGCAGGCTGGCTCCCTCGACTCCCGGATGGTTGTCCAGGCGGATCTCGTAAAAGCTGATGTCGGTGTTAGTGACCTCTTTCCAGGAGGCCGCAGCTGTGGATCCGAAGTCGACGGTAAAGCCGTCCGGCGTGTTGGGGATGTATGTTTTAAGGGCCACCACGATGTCCTTGCTGGGCGCCAGATCTGGGCTGGTGGAGGCTCCCCACTCGTCCACAGTGGTCACGCAGATCCGGTAGGTATCACCCACCACAGCCTGGGGGATGACCACCTGATCCTTGCCGGACCCCCCAAAGATCCACTCCCCGCTAAAGCCCATACTGTCAACGCTGACTCCCTCGGCGGCGGCCAGGTTGTCTACCTGCCCGTGGTCGGTCTTGTACCAAACTCGGCCCTCCAGATAAGAGTCCAGTGCCGGAGGCGTCCACTTGACCACGATGTCATAGCGGCTGACTCCGTCGGCCTGCTGCCGGTAGCGGTTGTAGGCCCGGACGTTTTGGACGGGCGGGATGTAATAAGCCTGTAACTTATATTCAACCGGCTCAACGTCTTCAAGACCCTGCTCTCCGCTGCCAAAAACGTTAAAGGAAGTGAATTTCAGGAAGATATCCTTCCCGATGTCTTCTTTTCTGAAGGGAATCTTGAGCAAGGAGCTGTCCAATCGGGCAAAGGCGCTGTTTTCGGCGTGACTGGTGGCAGTCGTATTGTATTGACCACGAACGCAGTCCGTGAACCTCCATCTGCCGTCGCTTAAGAGTTCTGCGCCTTGGTAGCTGAAGCACTCTCCATCTAACCAGCACAGGGTGTTTCCGCGTTCAGCGTCCTGCTGTGTTCCCGCAAGAAAGCTTCCATTGCAGGACACCTCAATGGTGGTATCGGTAGCACTGATGCCCTTGGAGAGCGTTCCAATTCTGGCACTGTTGGCAATCTGGCCTGCCGTCCTGTAGTTGGTCCCATCGTCTGCGACATGAACCGTGCAACCGCCCCAAAGGTTCCCTTTTCCTTTAGCACCAATCCAGATTTCCATCCCTGTCGTGGTAAGCTCCGCAGGTGGCTGGACAATAATAGGCGTGTCCGTGTCTGGCGCTTGGGCATTATAGTCAATAAAAGGGCGGTCCGTTTCGTGGACATCATAAGCCGCGGCATGGGCATCCATTCGTGGCCTTGAAATGGCCGTAATGGTCAAGGTGCCATCCGTTCCTTCCGTAACGCTGTCAATCATGACTGGTTCCTTGGAAAGACCTAGTGCCTTGTCTGTCAGTGTGACTAGGTCGCCGACTTCAAGGCGACAGAAAGCCCAATCCAGTTTAAAAGTAAATTTGTTTCGCCCGTACTGTGCATCACGAGCGAGCCGTTCTGCTAGTTTCACGGCCCGTTCTTTGGTATAAAACCAATGCGCTGAAGTTGTGCTTGCCTGCCTTAATCCATAATCAGCAATGTCTTCAGACAGTTCATAGGCCACGATTTCCTTTTCATAGGAATTTTTGCGGCTCACAAATTCCACTGGAAAGCGATTAAAGATTTCACTGCTGTCTTTTCTTTGGCACGTCACAAGGGCACCATTCTGGGGAAGGAAGTCGTCCGCTGTAAGGTCATAAAGGATCTTCTTGTTCGGTTTCCACCCATTGATGGCTCGGTCTTCTTTGACAACAATCTTGAAACGGTCATTAGACCAGAACATATAGGCGTTAGTGAGTGTAGCAAGCTCATTGATAATGTCGTGAGCGCTCTTTGCACTCGTATCATCCATGGGACTAGAGACCAATAGGTCTGCCACATTGCAATAACGCCGATATTCATCCAGCCCGTCGATTTCCACGTCTTTCAATCCGATTTTATCCAGAATGTAGCGTATTACGTCGGCAGGGTTTGCATCAATGCCGTCGCCGCTGCTAAGCAGTTTTCCGCATATTTCAAAGTTGTAATTCGGAAGACTGCCACTATCGCCAAGGTCAATGACGCCAGCCATATAGGCTAGGCCATTATAGGTCAGAGCCTTTTCAGGATGCTTCCCTTGGACATATGGCCAAGGTGTCTTTTGGTCGCCCTTAAAAAGCGTCATTTGAATTTTTTCGTGAGGGTATTCATAGACGTCCTTCCCAATCCAGACACGTTTCACCCTCTGAATCGGGCCCTCACAGAGTCCCATAATCACAGCAACGGTGTAGGTATAAGTAATGGAAACAGACTTACTCTTTCCGCCTTTACCGGTCCGCTGCGTTTCGCGGTGTTCGTGAGCGGTGAAATCGTCATAGTAAAGCACGTTACCAGAAAGCCTCGTTGTTCCAAGGACCTCTGGGACAGCGCTTCCGTATTCAGCCGTCGCAACCGTGAAATCAGAGATTTTGTTTGCCCTCGTAGTTACAGTTCTTCCCCTGAAAAATCCCATTACCTCACCTCCTTATATTTGTTAGGACTAAATCTGTAGATACCTCGCAGTCTGCTCTCTCCTTTTGCGTCCAAAAGCATACTATCATTGATGCTGGAAAGGATCACTCCAGTGTCAACGTAGGCGTGGCAAATAGTGCCGTTTCCAACATAGACAGCGCCATGACTGATGCAACGGCCGAATTGATAGAGCAGAAAGTCGCCACGCTCCATAGTCTCCACCTTGTCACAATAGGTTTCGACGTAGGACTTGAACCATTCTTTCCCGTGGCTCAAATGCCACATATTGCTATAAGGCTTGACCGGGATACCATTTGGAGCAATGGCTCCAGCGTCTTCCAGGGAAGCGATGAGAAGCATCCCGCAGTCAACGCCGTAACCGCGGCTCTTAGCCATATTGACGTGAGGCGTTCCCAGCCATTTAAGGGATGCCGCGGCAATTCTATTTCCAAGATCACTCATAGCAGCATCTCCTTTCTTGGAATAAATGGAGCAATGACGGCATTAGCATCCACGCCGCCAGCTGTGACTTTTCCGCCCGTGCTCGAAAAACTTCCTTGAGGGTAATACTTACGGATGGGGAAGTCCATGTTGAGGCCGCTCGTTTCAGCCTTGATGGAGAGCTGCAGAGCAAGCCCGCCTGCCTTCTTGATTTCCACTTTCCCCGCAAATAGACTAATGGCTCCAATGGTCATGGAATCCTTAAAAAAGCAGCGTTTGAGGAACAATCTTGCCCTGTCAAGGGTCCCGTCGAGGGCCGCTTTCATCACCGGTTTAGAAGCAATCATATCGGAATCTGAGCAGTAAATGGTTACGGTCAGGGAGTCGACGCTGACCTGGCTGTTCAGCTTGATTTGCTCCCGTTTCCACATCAAGACGTCATGGCGGTAAACATGGCCGTTGTAAGTGATGTTGACATCGGCATCCGTATAGAAAAAAGTATTGCCATTAGCCAGCGCCAGCTGATATAAGTCGCAGGATTGAATCATCTTTTCCTGGTTTAAATAAGTTTCCAGGGCTTTTTCCACGGCCTTCATCTGACCACCTCCATCTTGAAGGAATCAGAGGTATTGAGATCATCAAAAATCCGTGTGATTCCCATGCCATCATCCTTGAACCGGACTTTCCACCAATAGGTGTAACTGGCAGTCACAATATCACCACCGGTTGGAGGAACGGAGAAGATAATAAGCCCATTGCTGACAGAATAACCGTCCTCTTTCAAAGCTCCATTTACCTTCACAGAGACGTTTTCAATGTAATCGGCTGGTTCTATATAGGGCCCAATCTTTCTCACTGCCTGATAGCGTCCAGGAGCGACCATGGGGAGCTGAATTTCTTCTTCGTGGCACTTTGTATGATCAAGCCACAAAAAAGGCTCATACGCCCCTTTTACGAGAGCGACAAATCCCATCAGCTCATCGGCCATTTCGTTGCTCATAAATCCGACGCTTTCCGTGATCACCCAGCCCGGATAAAGCTGATTGGTCATGGTCTTACTCTTGCCACTTCCTGAGGTCTGAACTTGTGTAGTCCAGGACTCCTTGAATTTACTGTTCCAACTGAAATGCCGGATATTCTGAGGGAATTTTTTCAAAGCCATTACCACACCCCGCTTTCTCCGTTGAAGTCCCTATTATCATCGAAAAGTGCTTGTTTAATCACATTCATCCCGCCGCCTTGCAAGAAGGCGCTGAAGCTTGCAGCATCAATCGCGGAAACCTGAAGGGTGATATTGCTGCTAAGGGCTGTTCGCCCACTGCTGCCCATTCCGCTTGGGACACGGCCCTGATTGAGCGCGTCGAGGTTCCAGACCCCAATCCGACGAACAGCGCTGGCATTGATGACGTATTCACCATTAGACAACATGGCCGGAATGGAATCACTGGTGCCCGTGCCAGGACCGGCAACGTAGCCGCCGGTGGCAAATCCGAATTTCCCTTTGGTCTTGCTCCCGAAATCCATACCAAACAGAGTATGCCCAGCCCAGCGGGCGGCCAATTGCGGGTCGCCCACAATGCTATAGATTGCAAACAGGCCCAGCCATTCCGTTGCGATCTTCAAGGCGTTCTGGATGGCATTTCTTGCGAATTCGCCTAAAGCCTCGCCAGCGCTCTTTGTCCCCATCAGGATGTCAGTAAAGGCATCTCCAAGGCTTGTCCCAACGTTTGTCCAGTAGGCGTCAACCTGTTTTTGCCAGATTTGGGTGTTTTTTAGACTGTTCGTTTCGGTCTCTGCTAGGTCAATTAAGCTTTGCTTGTAGGCATCGGCAAATTCCTGGATAGTCTCATTTTTAGTTGCCAAGTCTTCTGCAAGCGCATCAGGACTCTTTCCAATGATTTGGGACAAACTGGACAGCTGCTCACCATCATCTGGTTGGGCCATGGCGCTGTCAATGTCTGCAAGCGACGCTTCCAGCGTCTCCTTGATCTGGTCAACTTGTGCCTTTATGGAATCCGGATCCGCTAGAAATCCGTCCATAAAGCTCTTGGTGTTTGCCTGTTGATTGGCAAGATTCTTTTGATATTCGACTGTCTTGACCTGCAGATCATAAAGCTCCTTGGCATCGCGGATCCGTTCAGAAATCCGGTCACTGACCATCTTTCTTTCTTCTTCGTCTGCGATTCTGGACGCAAGGTTAAGTTCCTTTTCGTAACCGTCCATGAGCTCGTCAAACTTAATTTTGTAATCATCAAGCTTGATTTGCCTATCTGCTTCAATCTTTGCCTCGCCACTAAGCATCTGGACCCGCTGTTTGGCTTCAGCAAGGGCTGCTTTGGCATTTTCCTGCCGTGCTTTTGTCCAGTCGCCGTATTTTTGAATGAGACTTTCGATGGCCCGCTCTTCTTCACGGACGGCAGCATTAACTGGAGCGCTGGCTCTCGCGCCTCCTGATGTCCCTGCTCCAGAAGCACCACCGCCACCACCTTTGACTTCGCGTCTGGCGGTATGGAAATGGTTACTGCTGCCATCATCAAAATCCGGCGTCCTGACGACATCTCCTACCGTATTGGACCATGCGTTATCAACGACGGCACCGACTTGATGACCAAGGGCACTTACGATGCTGGAAACAAGATTCCAAATCTTTTGCAACGGTTGCAGAATTGGTGTCAGAAAATTTGCTATCCTGGCCCCTGCATCACGCCAGGCATTAATAAAGGAATAAATGCCCATGATAACGACTTTGACTGCTCCAAAAACAATCTGGAGCCCCGTATTGATAACGTCCAGGGCGAATTGAGCAATAGCACCTAATTCACTAAAGGCACTTGTCCCATCGCTCCATACAAGGTCCAGCAAGTCCTGCGTGAAGTCGACGAGTGTCTGAACGATACCAGACTTGTCAAAGGCTTCAAAGATGGCCGCTCCGATGGATCCACAGATGGCTGAAAGGTTTCCCTCAACGTCTCCCCATTCATCGATGATATTTTCCTTGGACTTCTGCATCTGACCATCAAAGGTATCTTTCATATAGCTCGTGAGCGCTTCAACAGCCGTCTGGGCGTCCAAGGTTCCGTTGTCCATGGCTTCCATGGCCTGCTCTGCCGTCATGCCGACAGAGGAAAAAGCCTTATCAATGTCCATCCCGGACTGCTGCAGGGCAATCATTTGGCGGCTCGACATTTCACCGGTCGACTGCATACGGGACAAGATCTCAACGAGCTTTCTTGCACCCTGCTCACCCTTTCCAAGGCCTGCAGCTGTGTCGGCGCAGAGCTTGATCATAGCGGCGGCATTGTTGGCGCTGTAACCGACATTCATGAGGTCGATGCCCATTTCCTTGACACTCTCAAAGTCATACGTGTCGCGAGAAACAGCATTGAAGAGCTGCATGGCTTCGACGCCGCCCACCGTAGAGTTGACCATTGCATCAAACTGCGCAACGCCATGCTCTGCATCAAGTCCAAGTTCTATGATTTTCCGACCAAAATCAGCCAGAGCGCTAGCGACTTCCGTAGCTAAACTTGCAGCGAACATGCCCGCAGCCACAGTAAGGGAAGAAAATGCCTGCTCACCAATTCCCATCTGTCCGGAGAGTTGAGACATGACGCTGTCTAAAAGCCCAGACTCTTGCTTGACTTCGCCTAAGCTAGAGACCGTTTCCTTGATTGCCTTTGCGTATTCGGAATTGGCCTGCTTTTGCTCCAGCAATTCGACTCGCAGTGCTTTCATGGCATCTGCTTGTTCTGCCGTGGCCGTTGTGCCTGATTGCGTTTCCCTTTCCAGGTTCTTCAGCTCCCTCTGGAGCTGTGCTGCTCTTTGAGCTCCATCTGCGAGGGCTGTATTGAGCCTTTTTAAGCCTTCATCACTGGCAATGGTTTCCAGCGTTATTTTTGCGTCACTCATTCATTCACCTCCTAAAGGTCAAGGCGTCGCTCAATGTAATCGACAAGATAATCCATGTAATATTGCCTAATGGCGTCAGCATTCTGATCAAAATAGGCCCCGCGGGCGGCATAAGTCGGTCCTTTTTGTCCTTTCCTTGGACCGCGCAAGATGATTCTTCCCAAGGCGCCCGTGTTATACCATCTAGCAAAATAGTTGGCGTAAACGTTTGCAACGACTTTGCCAGTCCCTTCGACCTTAAAAGCACCCTTCACAATCATATTGGTCAGGTTCTGACCATCAAATCCTGTTGCTGGATGAGTCCGCTTTATGAATAATCTTGTCGCTTCCTGGGCCTGTCTTGCAGCCTGGACAACATCGTGGGCAAAGCCGCTGTTTACGTAGTCCTGGACCTTCTTTTGCAGATCTATCAGTTCCATTTTTCCACCTCCACAACACCCCTCCATGCTCTGGAGGAAGAAAAATCACAAAGAAAGGGCACCGTTAAGATGCCCTTTTTCCTTATTCAATCACAAAGCCCGTCTTATCAACCGGTTGCCCCGTTCCGGTAGCCTTAAAGTCGTATTCAACCATGCCATCAGATGCAGATTTTTCTGCCCAAGAGGTAGGAATGCAAGTAAACACTCGATATTCTTTTGTGTCGAGGTCAACGCGGGCAAACTGCAGGGCCTTCTTTTCTGCGGTGATTTCGTCATCGTAAATAAAGGCTTCAATGGCCTTCTGGGCCGTATCACCGCGCTTCATGAGGACCGTGTCCGAAACTTCAAAGCTCTTTCCAGTCACGGCTCCCTCTGCCCACATGCCGCTGTCCTTGGTCTGCTTTGTTTGCACGTCAACGGTCGGCGTGAACTGGAGGGATTCAGACCCGCCAAGTTTCACCCATTTTGGGGACTCGGCAGTTGCGCCCTCTCCATAGTTCAAGTAAAGCATGAATCGTTTCCCGGACGTGCCGGCTGCGCCAGCAAATTCTGGATATTGTTCTTTTGCAATCGTAATGGCCACAATCAATCACTCTCCTTCTGTCCAATCCTTAAAATCAAGCTCGTAGCGCCTGACTGCCACGTCCCACTGTCACCAATGATGGGCAGGTTAATTCTGAGGCTGCCAATGCTCAAGGACACCAGCGTGAACCCCTCTTTTTCAAGGGCTTCATTGATGGCCTTCCAGGCAGCTTCAGAACATAGATGGTTGACGACAGCTTCCAGGCGCTTGGAAACGTCTTTCTTCCCCTGGTAATTGCTATAAACCTCAAGGTCAAGGCGCGCATTCCATATAACCGTGTCTTTGTTGGGCAATGCATCCGCGTCAGCAGCACCCATGATGCCATATGCAAAGGTTTGGCGGCCTTTGTAAAAGCCTTCAATCTCCTCAATGGTCGCGCCAGTGTCAAACCACGAAAGCGTGGCATCTGCAGCTGAAAGGACCTTATATAACGCGCTTTGGACCGCGAAAAAGGGGACCTTATAAGCCATCTACGCCACCTCCTGTAGAAATAGCCGTTGCAGTGAGCTGCACAAAATGAGGGGCTGATTCATCAATAAGCAAGACGTCATTGATGATGTAGACCCGTCCATTCATTCGGATCCGCCAGTTTGCATCTATCCCTTCGCCTGGCGTTCCAGCCAAATCCCTCACCACAAAATAGCGTGTCGCAACGGTGACATAATCGCCCACCACCTGTTGGCGGCTCTGGTTGCGTTGCTCACACATGGCCCAGGCCGTCATCACAGGCTCATAGCTAACAGGCTTGATTCCGCCCAGCTCATCTCTGGTAGGTTCGCTGGGCTTTAAGAGCTGGATTTCATATCTAAACCTGCCAGGGTTCCTTTTAAACATCAGCTTGCCTTATTGGTCAGGATAGTAAAGCATTTGCCATAGGTCATGAGGTCTTCGTAGCGGGCAATCGCGCGGACGAGAACGCTGTTTTTCGTGAAGCCTGCTTCTTCAGAAGACTGGACTTCAAGGTCCGGAAAAGCAACATGATAAATGGTTCTGAAGTCACCAACGATGATGGTATCAGCTGCCAGATCTGCGTCTTCCACAACGATAACATCGCGGCCTTCAATCATCGGAATGGTTTCGTTGTTTGCGTCACGCGTCAAGAGGTAGTTTCCATTGTCATCCTTTGCAATGGCAAGTTTGGAAAAAGTGGTCTGGTTCATGACGATTTTGGCGTTCTTGCCAGCGTCAAGCGGGCACTTGATAACCGTCTCCTTGATGGCATCAATGCCAGTGGCCGTGGTAAGGCCTTCGACTTCCTTTTTATTTTCCCCTTCAACGGCTTTGGTGATGCTGGCAATAATCGTGCTGTTGCAATCGCGAACGTAGACGCGGTTGAAGAGAGTCGTAATCACGCCAACAATATCCGTCTGGGAATCCCGCATCAATTCGTTGGAGACAGGGATGATAGCACCTTTGCTAGCAAGAGTATATTTAGCCTGGCTAAAAGCGCTCTTAGTCTGTGCGATTTCGCTATTTTCATCAAAAGAAACCAGTTTGACATCCTGAGAATAGTCGATGATAGGAATCCGGCCGGATCTGCTGTGAACAGCAACGGGCGTGCAAAATGCTCTCAGGTCAACGCCGAATTTATCGTTTTCAACAAGCTGCAGCAGTTCTTCCGGGATGGTCGCGCCGCCATCTTCCGTCACCGCGCCATTCTGGCCGCTGGCATCAGCTTTATATTTGGTCCAAAAAGCAGTAAGGCCAGATTCGTCTTTGTGTGCCAAGAACTTCCGCAGAGCGGAATTGAAGTCTCTGTTCATGATTTTCGCATCGTTCATAATTCCCTCTCCTTTCGCTGCCGTTTCAGCAGCTTTAGCTGTTGCATATTCTGCAACAAGTGCCTTCAGCTCAGCTTCTTTTGCCGTGCTGACTGGCTTCTTTTCGTTGATCATTGCCTTAATAGCATTTTTAAGCTCATTGATTTGATGAGCAAGCTCAATGGATTTAAGCATTTTTTACCTCACAAAACATCTTTCCACTTTGCGACGAGCGTAGGATCAATCGGCGGCAGCCCTCCAGACTGCTTTCGACGCCTATAACGCGTCATTTCTTCGTACAGAGCCTTCCCGCTTTTATGCTTACTGGAAAATGCCTGTCTAATAGGAATTGCAGAAAACAGGATGAAAAGGTCTTCAAGCTGTTCTCGACGCCTCTCATAGCCATCAAGCATGGCCATGATTTCTGCAATCGTCGCATTACCAAAGGCCATTGGGGTCATCGCAAGTTCGCCCAAGGCCAACGGTGCCAGCCCGTCAATCAGGGCGGTCGCGCTGTCCATATCGGCGCCGGGACTTACGCATTCGCCGCCCCGTGATTTTTTGAGACTTTTTTAATTGTTCCAGATTTTTGAAGAGCAGAAACGCAAAGCTTACCAACCTCGCTATAACTTCCCAACTCAGAAATAGCGTCATAGAAAAGGGATTCAATCGCTTCGTCACTAAGGTCATGATTGCCTCCTTTGAGCCCCCATTTCCAAAGGGAATAGCAAAAGGAAAAGCTCATTGCACGTACTGGATTCGCCAGCATGAATGGCAAGCTGTGCTCCGGAATCTCCTTTTCCACCTCAATGATGCTTTTGACGGGAAAAACAATGTCGTAGTCCTTCCCATCAAGGGTGATGCGTTCGCCGCGATCAAGAATTGTCATTGTTGCTTCCTCCTTTATTTCCTTGCTCGTTTCCAGGGCTGTCTCCAAGGGCTCCAGTCCCGCCTCTTTGCGTCAAGATATCAGCTCCCTGGTCGTCAGATTTTGGATATTTAAGGCTCAGGCGCGCCTCATTCGGTGTCAAGATGCCTGCGCCGGTATAACTGCAGAGGACCGACGCCTTTCCCGCAGCATCAAGGCTATCAAAAACATCGTTTTCCGTTGCAATCGTCGAGCCATCTTGTTGCTGCTGCGTCGTGAGGAGCTTTCCCGTCATTTCACAGGCATATCGGGTAATAATCGGTTGGATGGTCATGGAAAAGAAATTCATCATCTGTGTAGCTGAAAAGGTTGCCGTTCCCGTTCCGCCGCTCTTATTAAGCAGTGCTAGGGGGATTCCAAACAGAGCGCTGATATCTTCCATCTTGGCCTGCTTCAGTGTCTCATAGTAGCTGCGAATATCATTGGCAATGTTCATCGCTGTCATGCCAACAGGGAGCGGCAGGATGGTCCTGTCTTTTGTCTTCAAGAGCTCCATGACCTGCGTCTGCAGCTCTTTAGCCCTGCTTGCAGACAAATCCGACGTATACTGCAGCATGATTGTTCCTGCAAAGCCGTTGGAGACAGCCGTCCGCAGTGCGCTTTCAACTTCGGCACTAGCAGCCATGGCCGAACGGAGAATATCAATAGCCGGACGCCCAACAATGCCATTCGAAGAATAGGCCTTGAAATGGAGTATTTCTTCCGGAAGGATGGTGTAGGTTCTCCCTGCCCTGGGATCGCGGTATAGGTAAACGATTTGACGCTGTCCATCGAGCAGGTTAGCGTCATCCCACATCACCGTCACATTGGATGCATCAAGCGGGGCTAGATGGGTGAGATAAAGACCCTTGTATCGAATTAACGCGAAGGCATTGCCCAGAGTGAGACGTTGCCGCTCCATATACTCCCAGAAGTCATAGGCATTAATACCAGGATAAGGCCGGACGTTAAGAACCTTTTTGAAGCCAGGGGATGCTTCTGGGATGGCGTTGGAGGCCCTGTCGTAAATGTTCCATCGGCACTGCGCGATGGCTTGAGAAAGGATATTAACACAGGTCGCATAGGTGAGATCTCCGTTAATATCCACCATGACCCTGTTTCCGATGCCTACAGGCGTCACTGGGCCATGGTCACTGCGCGGATAGCCTCGGAAGTAATTCGCAATCTTGTTAAAGATGCTCATTTGACATCACTCCAGTTTGTCGCAGTAGGCCAGAAGTGCGGCGAGGCTTTCGGAGACCTTGTATTCTTCCTTTTCTTCATCAGCTTCAGGCTCTTCTTCCGGATTATCCTCTTCTTCGCCTTCATCTTCCTCAGCTTCTTCCGGCAGTTTCTCGTCAGATTCAGGGTTCTCCTCTTCAGCGGTTGGGTCTTTTGGTTTTTCTGGATTCTCTTCATCTTCGTCTTCAGGCGCTTCTACCTGCTCCGCTCTGAGAACGAGGGCCGCAAGATCACAAGTTGCAGCAATGCCATCCGGCTTCGCTGGATCAACGATAGTGACGTTATCGAAGAGGTCTGCTGCTTCCTCGCCGGTCAACCAGACGTCCTGCCCATCATTCATTTTTTGCTGCAAAGCCGCAAAATCTGCTGCATTTTTGCAATGCTCATTCGCAATCGCGAAAAGGACTTTGTCAACGGCTTCCATCTGCTCAATGGTTTCTTTGAGCTGTTTTTTGTTTCCGTCAACAGCGCAGGAACAGGAATGCAGCATCAAGATATCTCGTTTGGTCATTTCTACCTTGTCGCAAGCCAAGGCGATATAAGCTGCAACGCTTGCAGCAATCACATTGATTTTTGCCGTGACCGTCCGGTTGCAGCCCTTGATAGCGTTTACAAGATTCAACCCTTCCATGACCAAGCCGCCTGGGCTGTTGATGGTAAGCGTAACATCATCAGCGCTAAGGCTCAGTGTTTTGGCCAGTTCCGGCTGCTCTTCAGCTAAATTTTTAATCGGTCCTAAAATTTGAAATTCCATGGTCATCCCTCTTTCCTATAAAGCTGCAGCTGAGTGAGCTGGCTTCTTGCCGCATAGTTCATGGTGAGGCGCCCGTCATAACCGCCTTCACGCTGATCGTAGGCTTCCGGCATCCAATATCTCAGCACCCAAGCATCCGCTTTCCGCTTAAATCGTTCATTTCCCGCGTAAAGCTCATCAAAGTCGTCGACAGCATCACGAAGATAGTCATAGCCGTCTTCAATCATGCTGCTGATTAAGGCGTAGCCGCCCGTATCCGGGACTTTAAGATATTCCTGGACTATTTCCGGTGAAATCATTCCATCACTCCTCCCATCATCCCAAGCCAGTTGGCAACAGCCTCATCACCGTTGACTGCACCATTTTCGTGGTCAATATAAGCCGCAATAAAGCCCGTGACCATCGCATCAACGGGGTCAATGCGGATGTTGCTGTCAGCTCTCAGAGACATTTTTTCGACGCTGTAAAATCCGGACTGGTTACGCAACATGACGGCATTCGTCATGGCCTTTTCCATGATGTCTTCGTGGCCTTTTTGGTAAGCAATCGTTCCCGCTTTCCAAAGTCCAGAAAGGACCTCCAGATATTGACTGAGCGCTTTTGGGGATTGATTCTGCAGGATGAAGGTGTCACAGAGGTCTTCAAGCTTTCCCTGGACTCCTGCGATGCCATACGGATCCGCCGCAATCGTGACATAGCTGATGCCATGTTTTTCTCTAAGCTCCACCAGCTTTTCATACGGATCATTAGAGTCAATCGTGTCGCCGCCACCGCCCGTGCAGAGGTAGAGCTCCTTCCCTACATAGTCAAAATAGGGGAAATGGTCAGCTTCAATGTGTTTCTGCAGCTTGTTTTTCGGAAGCCAGGAAATCCAGTGAGAAAACAGCCTGTAATGGTCCGGAACCTCACCAGCAGGGATGATACTGCCATCCTCCGCAACGCCGTAATAGGTGCAGAGATAGATGGACGTCAAATCAAGGGACTGGCTCATGTCCATGCCCACATACCAAGTTTTATAGCCCGCTTTGACGACATCTTCAAAGGAATAGTCAACCTCACAGGCCTTCATTTCATCCGGCGTGCAGAGGCTGCGGTCATCTGCGCAATACCACACATTGCATTGCTTTGTGGCGAAATTCTGCAGTTCAAATCCCTTTTGTCGCATCGCTGATTTCGCTTCAGCTCCGTAAGTCCGCTTGATATGGTCTTTGACGGTGTAACCGTCCTTTTCAAAAAGCAGAACTGGATTCGCCTTGCCCCAGACCTTGATGCTGGTGTATTCGCCTTTTTCCACATCCCTCTTATTTGGCTCGCAAAGAAATAGAAATGTCTCATCAGGCAACACATCGTCATACAATGCCGCTCTCAGATTAAGCCATTTCTTGTGGTTTTCACTACCAATGGAAAATTGAGCTGTACTCATCGTGACAAGAAGGCGATCTTTGTAGTGAGCCTGCCCATCCTGGATGGTCTTTGTGATGATCTTGTCACAAAGCATCTCCTCATCGATGATGGCCACACGGTTAGTAAAGCCGTCAAGGGTCTTCTTCGCGCCTGCCCCCGTCCGGAACATCTCCAGCTTGTTGTTGGTCAGCTTATTTCTGGCCCAGCAGGCTGTCCGGTTGACGTTGTCGTAGGTGTCACGCAGGAAGGGGTCATTGTCAATGAAGTTCACGAACTCGTCAAAACAGATGGTGGCATTCTGTCCCTTGCAGGACGCCAGGATAATCTTTTCGCTCTTGAACTTACTCATGGCCATCAGATAGTGAAGGACCCCCGACAACAGAAAGGATTTCCCATTTCTGCGAGCCATGTAGATATTGGCCGTATTGACCAAATATCTCCCGTCCGGTCTTCTAAGCCCAAAGATTGCGCACATGATAAATTTCTGAACCGGATAAAGTCTTAGATGCTGAGGCTTCCCATCGTCATCGATGAAGACGAGAAGATTTAGAAAACGGAACATAAAGTCCATGGATTTTTCAGCAAACTCATATTTCTCACTTAGCGCCAGGAAGCGTTTGAAGCACTTAAACTCGGAATCTCCAAGCATTCCAGATTCCGCGCGACGAACCAAGGCCGTGTAGTAGTCCCCAATATAAGGTTTTAGCTTTTTGGGAACCGTTAAGGCCCTGATTTCGTAGTCAATCATGGAATAGCTCCTTGTAAGTTTCAATTCCGCGCCTAATCCTTGCTAACGCGGCCTTCTTGTTTTTTCTGTATGCTTCATGGATTTCAGCGTGGCTGTCATTCGTGCAGGTGATGAGATTATCCAGGTTATAAATGAGTTCCGGCGCTTCGTCCCTTTCCACAATGTGATGGACAACCGGATGACGGCATTGGATGACCACGCCAATTCCCATCTTCCAAATGTCGTATGCAGCATATCGGATGATTGCGTTTTCACGGCACTTCCTCCAGCGATGGCTTGCATACAGCTTCCTGGACTTCACTTCATCAAGGCGAGACTTCTGCCGCTTGGCTGCGCAAGTGGGGCACTCCTTGCCCTTGAAAATCCCATGGCATGTGTTGCAGCGTCTAAAAATTGCCATTGCGTGCCGCCTCCTGAGCCAGTTCCAGAAATGGATTCTTCTGGTCCTTAAGCTCATCTTTGATGGAATCAAATTTCAAGGTCTTGTATAGCGTCACAGAGATTTTTTGGAACTTCTCGTAAAGCGCAATATAGCCCATCACTTTTTCCGGCTCATCTTTTCCCAGTATCTTTTGGATTTCCTCGGCCATCTCATTGGCCATGACGGTGAACCGGCAGTACTGGCCAACAAGGTCCTTGTTGATTTCGCTGATGCTGTCGCAGCGGTCCTTAAGGCTCCAGATGTACGAGTACATCTCGTTGATTTTTTTCGTTCGACTTGCTTTGGCCACTGCGTTCACCTCGATGAGAAAAAATGAAAACCAATCTCCGAATGCGCTTTTGATAGTCCTATTTTTTGAACCATACCCCCTCATTAAATCAAAAAGCGCCGCAGTTTCTAGCTACAGCGCTTTTCGTGAGGGGAGAAAATTAAAAGGAAGTGCCAGGTGTGTGGGACGGGAGAAGGCCGCCGAGTCTTCCCGCGCGTCCCCATTTCTGACAGCTTAAGCATATCAAATTTTCATAGTGGCTTTTTATGGCGTGTTTTTGCTATACAGCTTTTCGAACTCCTTGATAGCTTTTTCGTGAAGTCGAAACAGCCACCGTTGATCATAGTTCATGGTCCTTGCGACGTCTTCCCACCTTTTGCAATTAATATAGCGCTCTATCAAGAGGTCCTTGTGCTCCTGCTTTGTCATCCTCGCTACGATTGCTTGCACCTGAGCACGCTTATTGACTAAACTAATCCACTCATTGCAGATTTCAAGCTTCTTCCTTTCCAAGGCGTCAATCCCATCAGCAACATCACGGGAGACTCCACCGCTTACATGGATCCCGTCATAGACAATGGCACGGATGCCGTCAAGCATAGACCGCTGCTCCCTTAGTTCGTCCTTTAGGACACTGAGATGCTGCCTTGCATGCTTAACCTCTTCCAGCAGTGTTCTTCCCGTCATCTAGCTTCCTTTGCTGCTTCCTCGTCCACTACTCTCACTCCACCGAACTGCAGGACCTGCTGCGCCCGCTTGCCCTGGATATACGCCCAGACCTCTCGCCAGAGATCATCGATAGCATCACACAATCCAATCGTTGGCGTGATGTTTTTCAGGATCAATTCCCTGTCATAAGGCAAGACCTCGTCGTGCGGCCAGATGGACATTTTGGCGCCGTAAATCCATTCTTTTTTCTTCAGCGTCCTAGAGATTTGGTCCAGCCCAAATGACACCGGCTCCCATTCAGGGACCATTGCGACCAGCTCATCAAGGACGTTTTTCCAGGCTCTTTTAAAATCCGGATGCGGCGCCTGAGAATACTTAATGCTGCATTCATCAACGCGATTGTCTTTATTTCGACGGGTAAACAATACGCAGAGAAACCCCGCCTTGCGCTCAACCTTGGAAATATCGGGAATGTTCATTCTTCGTCCTCCTTGCTCCCCACTTGAATTTTCTTGACCGCATCTTTCAGGACTTCATTCGCCTCATCCATCGTTTCACAGGTCGCCAGGCTGATGGCATCATCCGAGTTACGGATTTTAGCTAAAACAAAATATCTGTTTTGTCCTGCCGGGAGCGTCGCTGCCCTAATACAGACAGCGACCACATCCTGCATTCGAACAGCTACATCTTCGCCAATTAAAAAATCCATCGTTCCCCCTCCTAAAAAAGCGGTCTGACTCTTGTGAGCCACGGTTTAATATCGTCAACTGACCTAGCCAAAATGTAGGTCCCGCCGTGCTGCTCGCAGATTTTTTGAAATTCCACCTGCCACGGCGACTGTTTGCCCGTGGCTGTTTTGATTTCGACATACAACGTTTTTCCGTCCTTCAGCGCTGTAAGATCAGGAAATCCTCGCCTACTCCCAAGTCCCTGCTGATGCCTCGTCACGTCATAGCCGTCAATCGTGAGAGCGTTCCTCACCGCCTGCAAGATCACTGATTCAGGCTGTTTCTTCGTTCCAATTCTCATTCTTCACGCCTTCTTTCGTCAAAACGGGAATTCTTCTTCGAAATAATTTTGCTGCTCCACTTTCGGTCCCTGCGGTTTCGCAGGCTGACTGACAGGCCCGCCGCCAGGTCCAAAGGCATCCATGGGACCTGATGGAGCGCTGCTTCCTTTTGGCTCCACAAATTCAAGGTGATCCGCAATGACCTCCGTGACCCAGTGCTTTTGACCGTCCTTCCCTTCGTAGGATCTAATCTGGAGTCGTCCCTCGACGAGAGCGCGCTGGCCTTTGTGAAGGTAATTGCCCGCAACTTCTGCGGTCTTGTTCCAGGCCACGATGTTGATGAAGTCCGCTTCTTTGTCTTTTCCCCTCGAAAATGGCCGGTCAACGGCCAAGGTAAAAGTGGTGCAGAGCTTGTCGTTCGCTGTCATTCTCGCTTCTGGCTCTCTTGTGAGCCTGCCCAGTAAGATGATTTTATTCATGGTTGAGCTCCTTCCTTATGCAGCAAGAAAATCAGAGCTTTTAGTGACAGCCTGCTGATAAACAAGTTAAGCAAATCGGTGTTATTCATTGCTCCCATCAGTTTAAATGCCTTAATCCATTGCTTTCTTCTTATCCGTTTGATTTTATTCATGGCTGAGCCCCTCCCATTCTCTGATTTTCGCCCCGGACAAAGATGCCGTAAGGTGACACCATTTCATAAATCCTGCTGCCCAGAGCTTCATCAACTGCAATGATATCTAGCACCTTGTATTCACTGCTAAAAATTGTCGTCAAATGATTTAAATATCGGGCATTGATGATATCGAAAATAACTTGGAGATCTTCACGCTCAACATCAATCAGCCGCCCTTTCTTAATGTTCCCACTCATTTTGAAAAGATCATCAATGTAGAGGTTCGGACACGTCTTCCACTTTTCCATGGCAGCATTGTAATCGTCGGTAAAGCTCCTTGCCGCCTTGACGAGATTCGGCATTTCCGCTCGATATGAAAAATAATAATGCGGTTCTTTAAATCTCCTTGTTAATTCTTGGCAAACAGCAATGCAAAGATGAGTCTTACCCATTCCAGATTTCCCAAAAACACCAAATCCAGGCCCGCCTTTTACATGGTTGTCCAAAAACCGCCTAGCCGTCGCTTTCATTTTTGCTGCCATCTCACTTCTCATTTCTTCGAAGCTGTCAAGCGTATAGCGCTCGTAATCTTGCGGATTTACGCCAGACTGCTTCAATCTTCTTGCTACCTGGCGCCTTTCCCAGCATTTGGGACAATGGCTCATAGATTCACGGTCTCCATGCTTTTCCAGCACCCATCCGCTGCTATTGCAGGCGGCGCAATTGATACCGTCTTCAGGGTCTGACGGATGTGATTCCATCGGCGTCCTATCCTGCATCTTTTTCTTTATTCGCTCGAACATTTGCTCAATATATGCGTCCATTTTTCCTCCTTTAAAAGGTCACGTTGCGAAACTCCGCTGGGATTTGTGGGGCATCATCCGAGATAGCCTCTGCTTCGTCGTATCCATCTGTCTCCCACCTTTTTAAGATACCGTTGATATAGTTAATGGTTCTCTTTCCTCGCAAAACCGCTCTATCAATAGCTTGCTCCACTCTTTCCTGCCCATAGTCATCGACGAGAGCCTCTAACAGCTCAAGCTCGGTCGTATTATGCAGCGGATGAATTTTGTTTTGATAGTAGGAAACAACCATTTTTTTGCCGGTCGTGCTGCCTGCGTCTTTAATAGTCTTAATAAGTCTTGGTCTAGGTATGTGCCCATTTAGTTGTTCATTTTGAACAGCTTGTTGTCCATTTTGAATAGCTTGTTGTTCATTTAGTTGTTCATTTTGAACAGCAAAATTATTTTGTTGTTCATTTTGATTAACAAAGATGCTGGCAACTGGTACTATTTGATATATCGCGGATTGACATCCGGAACGATGTCTTATTTTTATTAATCCTGCCTTGACCAGTCTTTCGCGAGCCCTCTGAATTGTTGATGTCCCAAGGTGAGTATCCGCTTTCAGCTGGGATAAAGCTAAGTTAAATTGAAGCTTCCACCCCGTCTTGTTACAAAAATGCATCAGCGAATACCACAGGAGGATAGCCGACGCCGGGAGCTCGTTGACTTGAAGCCAATTATGAAAGGCATTGATTTGATCGATATAGTTGATTGTAAGCCGTCCTTTGCTCATGGCGTCTGCGCTCCTTATCCTTCGATGTATACCGGAACTCCGATTGCCGTTTCGATGCGGTCCTGAAATTCCCTTATGTCGGAATTTTGTCTTGACAAATGAATCAAGTGGATTTCCTTGAGGTCGAGGAAAAGACAATTCTCTTCGCATTCCCTCAGCCAATATTCCAGAGTCTCGATACTCATATGGGTCCGCATGACTCTGCGCCGCCTCGGTCCAACATCGCCGTTTTGGACGAAGTTTTCATCCATGATTTTTGGATCATAGTTTGCCTCAATCATGATTTTAGTCAGGCCGTTAAAAGCCCTTGGCATATATTGCGTGTCCGTTGCAAAAAGCAAGGTGTCAACACTATCTTTGATGACAAACATCAGCGGCTCCGCGGCATCGTGGATGGCAGAGAATGCGATGATAGTAAAGGCTCCTGCCTTGGTCACATGCTCAATACAGTCGCCCTCGTTAGCCCGGATGGGAGACGCCGTTAAAGCGTCTCCACAGTTAATTGCCGCCAATGTCCCAGGGCTCGCCCAGACCATGATCATGCGCTTCAGGAGGTCCTTCGCTGCCCTAGCATGGTCCATATGCTCATGGCTAATCACGCAGCCCTGGAGCCTCGAAAAATCCCATTTCATGCCCATGGCAATGCGCTTCCAGGGAATCCCGCATTCCAGCAGCAGCTGGTCCCCGTTCGGCGCCGTCAGGACATAGCAGTTCCCACTGCTTCCGGTTGCAATCGTCTTAATCTCCATCAGAAATCCATCTCCATAATTTCCTGCGCAGGGTCTGCAGCTGGCTGGCTTACAGGAACCTTTTCAGGCTCTTTAGGCATGGTCATGTGCACAGGCATGTCCACAGTTGTGGATTCAGGGAGTGCTGTGACAGGCTCCGAGAGGTCCACCACTTCCGCTGCTTTTTGCACCTCAATGATTCCAGCCTGGATGTCTTCATCGCCTTGGGCTTGGTCAATGAGCTGAGACGCACGGTAAGTACTATCAATCTTGGAGGGGTCTTTGGGGACGGCCTTGGCTGCAGCAATATAGAGCGTCTTCATGGCCATCTCTTCGTACCAGGCATTCCAGATAGCTTTGGCTGCAGCGGTATTTTTTCTTTTTTCGATGTCGGCCTTGGACATGACGACCAGCTTATTTTGGAGTTGATTTTCATAGGTGATATAGGCAAAGCCACCGACCAGCTTGCCCCTGTCGACAAAGACATTTTTAGGAGGATTAAATTCAAAGGTGTCAAAGGGATGATTCGCATCCTTGAAATGAGGCGTGAATTGGTCATTTTCGTAGACAAGATGGGCATCGATGTCGACAATCTTCCCAACAGCATATTTCGTGGCCTCGAAGATGCGGCCTTTATAGCCTTTCTGGACGGAGAACCGGTATTTTCCTCCCGCCTTCCCGTCCTTTCTGGCGACGGGGTAGAGCATGGCTTCTGAGCGCATATCAAAGCCGATTTGTGCGCAGACCATAAGGTCTTGAGCCAGCTTGTAGTCGACAATGACATCTTTCCAGGCGATGCCGTTGTCCGTCAGGAATTTGTCCATCTGAATAAAATAGCCCTGAATGAGGTCTTTCTGCTCGTCAGTCACTGGGAAAGCGATTTCCGAGAGCATCTTCTTAACGAAATTTTCCGATACGTTAGTTGTCAGTGCTTTAGTCATTTTCATTCTCCTTTTCCACTCGCAACTGTTTATCATTTTCACTCACAATCAGTCTGATCATTTGGCTCGGCATGTCGACGAGCTTAACGACGCTTTCGGCGTTATCAATAAAGATTGGAGCCGTTACATGATATTCATCGGCCAGGGCTTTGATGATTTCAAGGCCCACATTAATCCGTGCTCCCGTATTGAGGTCCTTATATGGGACGCCATGATAGGACGTTTCGCAGCACTCTTCGATGCCCTCGTTCGTGACATTAGGGCGAAACATGATAAAGTTCACATTTGGGATTTTTTCTGTCAGTTTTGCACTTAATCGGTCCGTTTTTTCTCTTACAAATTGCTCACAGAGATAAAGTTGCCGCTCCAGGTTAATCAGATGCATGGAGAGGGCCTTTTCTTCCTTCAAGAGGTCGCTGATGCGTGCATTAAGCTGATTATTGCGGTCAGCTGCAGTGATGATGGTCTTGGCTGCATCAAGCTTGGCAGTGAGCTTTGCAATTTTCTGGTCATATTGGGCCAGGCTAGGATCTTCCTTAGGCTGGTCCATGTGCGCTTTGATGTCCATGGCCCGCTGAATGAGGCGGACCTCTTCTTCGCTTGGGTCTGCGACTTTGAGGAGCTTGGCCCGAGTGGCAAATTCATCCCTAAAATCTTGCCGAACGATAAGGTTCTCGTCTGCCTCCTTGGCCTTCGTTTCAAGGTCTGCCAGCTCCTTTTGCTTGGATTCCAGGTCAGCCTTCTTGGCCTTGCCTTCTTCGCGGATTTTCTTCAACAATTCTGCTCTTTGCTGTTTAAAATCAGCTTCGTCTTTTTCCATAGCCGCCTTAGCTTTTTCCACCCTCTCTGGCGGCAGATTTTGGCCACAGGTGGGACAAATCGTGTCGATAGGGGTTTTATTAAAGACTTTAGAAAAAACCTCTCTAAAGTGATTTCTGAGGCCATCCAAGTTCTTGTTGATGCGGTCAATTTCATTGCGAAATGCAGCATGCTGCGCCCAAAGGCCATCACAGATTTCCTTTTGCTCCGATGCCGATTTCTGCGCTTCCATTTCCTTATTCATCAAATCCCGCATCCGTTCTTGATAGGCCGTTTCCCTGGCTGATTTCATGGCCACAATCTTTGCCTTAATCGTTGCCAGTTCTTCCTGGGCCTTGACCTGCTGATCCATGGAGGACTTGGCCATCTTTTCTTGCCGCAAGGCGTCGATTTTTTCAGGGATGGACCTAATGTCAATCCTAGCGTCATCAAGACTCGCAAGATTAATATCGACCAGTCCCTTACGACATTCGTCAATTCGGGGACCGATTTCATCTTTCTCTTTGTTCGTGGCTCTAATCGCGGCCCTGACACCTTTTTTCGTGGTTTCAAGGTCACGGCCTGCTGCCAGATTAAGGACCTCCTCCAGGTCCGCATTGTCCTTGACGATTTCTTCGTCGGTTACGTCGCCGCAGAGCTGCATCAGGAGCTGACGACGCTCCTGCCAGCTTAGCCTCTCGTTAAAGTAAAGCGGGTCCGTGATGAGCTTAAAGATCTTTTCATCGATGAGACCGTTAATGGCCTTGGCATATTCGCCTGCGCTGATGGGCGTCGCGGCCCCGACTGGGCCATAGGCATATTCAGTCGTATTTCCAACCATGACAGCTTCAGCGGCGCCCCGCTGCTTGCGCCATTTTTCCTTGTATGTCCTCGTCAGCTCAATCTGCCGTCCATCGTGCTCAATCACGGCCGTGACCTTGTGATCGATACGGGGGATGACCTCACCATTCTCGTCCAAGGTCTTGATTCCAAAGTCCTTTTCATCATGGCTGTTCTTGCCGAAAAGGAGCCAAGTAAAAGCATCAAAGAGGGTTGATTTTCCGCATCCATTGCTGCCGTAGACTTCGGCATTTTGGCCTTCAGCATCCAGGCTAAAGGATTGGATGCCCTTAAAGTTTTCGAGAGTTAATGTAATCAGTTTCATTATTTTTCCTCCTCATCTGGCAGCTCCTCGGCATCGATGATCCGATAGAGCCAGTAGACATACTCAGGAGTTTCTTCTTCGTTAATTTCTGCCAACCTCAGAGCAGTGCAAAGGTTGGTCAGTGTCACATTTTTAAAAAGTTGGAACATGAAACTGCGAAATTTCTTCGGTCTTTTCATTTCCCATTCCTCCCATGGTATAATGGGGTGAAACCTGTCCTAAAGGTTCACCCGAGGTCTTTGCGTTGCAGCGCAGAGGCCTCATTCTTTTTTAGTTTTTCAATCATTTTGGTGAGTCGCCTTGTCGCTGATCTGAGCTTTGTGAGCTGGCTAATTAGTTCCAGCCTTGCTTTTTCCCGCATTTCCGCTCTTTGCTTGCGGCGGTTTTCTGCGCGACGCTGGTTCCGTTCAATCTTGCGATTGACCTTGCAATTGTCACAATAAATGCGTCCTCGCGGGATTTCTGCCCCGCATTGCTTACAGTGCCTAACGGGCTTTGACTTGATTGCGAAAGGTGGCGGAGCCTCTACCAGATGCAGGGACTTGGCTACCGCAATAGGCTTGCGATTCCAAACGGTAACGCCCTCAATTGCCTCCTTGGCGGGCGTCGAAAACCATCGCTTAAACTCTAAGCCGTGAAAATAGCTGATGGCGGCTCTGTCTTTTGAGTCTTTTTCAAGGGCCTTGAGGTGGTCCAAGGCAATGAGCCTAGCCGTGAGGACCAGCTCCTGCCACTCATTCCAGGGCATTTCCATTTTGGACCTTCTTGGCGACAATTTCCCTCAGCTTTTTCAGGCACTCGATAGCTTTGTCGATGTCCTGGAGGAGCCCTTTAAGCGGATAACGGTAGAGATATTTAATCGCGCATCCAAGCCAATAGGCTTCGGCCGTTTTCCCGAATGCTACACAGTTGATGAAATCGGCTTCCTGATTCTGTCCATTTTTATTTAATCGGTTAACCGCCAACGTGAAGCGAACAATGGTCATCCCGCTCTGCGATGCCTTGATTACTGGGTCACGTGTCAGCCTTCCTAAAATGATAGCCGCGTTCATGCTTTCCCTTCTTCCTTGACAAACAGTTCCCTCAGGAACTTTGTGTATTCTTCCGCTTTTGCCAGATCACTAAGCAACATGCCCTTTTTCGGATCAGCGTCCTAATTTCTTAACTCTGACCTTGATTTTCTGTCCTGGCTGCAGTGCCCCTGGCTCTTTGATTCCGTTGTCCTCGCGGACCCGCTGGATAATGTCTTGGATGTCCTCATAGCCGCTGTATCGCTCGCATAGGCTCCAGAGGCTGTCGCCCGTGTAGACCACGTGCTCAAATGTCAGGTAGTCCGTCGGTTCGGGCTTGGTCCGCTCGCCCCAAATTGCTCCTGCTGTCAGGATGCCTGCAGTAATAAGTGCCGTGGCGATGATGGCTGCTTTTTTTCTTGGTCTCATTTTTCAACCTCCTTTTAATCCGTCTAAAATCGTCGATGCTGCTCCTCGGAGCAGCGCTTCCAGCGCCTTAATCCTGGCGTCCTTACGGTCCAACTCCCTCTGCAGCTCTTTCATGCGCTGCGGCGTGTAAAAGTAAGTATTGACGCCTACAATGTCCATCACATCCTTGGCAGCAAAGCGGACGCCTGGGAGCTTGGTAAGCTGTGGCAGTGTGCCACGGTCCCTAAGGTTGTAGATGGTGGAGAGCGATACATTAAGGACCTCGGCGGCCTCTTGAGCGGTCATGACCTGCGGTGGCAGCTTAGGAGATGGAGGATCCGTGCCGCGGGAAAATTCTGCTTTCATAGGGATTACCTCCTTGTATCGGTCAGGAATTTATTGACAAAATACTGCTGCCCCTTCCCCGTGATTTTCGGCGTCTTGGTGATGATGTTGACGCCTGATCCATTCACATAGGACCCCTCTTTGATCTCAAAGAGTCCAAGTTCCATGGCCCGCTGGGTCGGCATATTGTAATCCGTCCCTTTGCGGCGAATCAGATAGCCGTTCTCCCTTAACCAGTCGAAGAATCTCTTTTGCCCGATTTCAACACCATTGCCACGGAGGATCTTCGCCATCTCGCCTACAAGGATGCTAGTATGACTAGCTGAAACCGCATCGGCGAAAATGGTCTTCGGTCGGTCCATTTCAATTTGCTTTTCTGCAGCAAGTCGCTTTTCTTTCTCTTCCTTCAGCTGAGTTGCAAGCTGAATCAAGAAGTCGGGGCTGGTCAATGCCTTTTCAAGTGTATCCTCGGTCATATAGGCACCGTGTTTCCGGATAGCGGGGATGACTTCGTGGGTGATCCACCGCTTGAACTCTTTGGCTGACGGCAACTTACTGGATAGAACCAGGCTGTAGAGTCCTGATTCATTGATGATGATTGCTTTGCTTTTGTAATTTGAACCACTCCCCTGAATCAGGGTACTGGTTTTGTCTTCTTCATCCACATGGTTTGCAATGGCATTTTCAGGCTTTGCATACCCGAGTATTTCAGCAACGTCCTTGCCAACAAACCAAGGCTCATTGTTGATAGCCAGTGTTCTGATGCGGCCGAAACTTTTATTTTGAAAAATTTCTAGTTTTTTCATTTAAAAATGCTCCTCATTTTGCTCACTTTAAGTGAGATTTTGAGTCAAAAAAAAGTCAGACGATATGCCAAAGTGCTTTATCAGCAGTACTTTTATGGCATCTCTGGGCATTCGTTCGCCCTGCTCGTACATGTAAATAGTTGACTCGCTGACTCCTATTTTCTTGCCTAAATCACTCACGGACTCTCCACGCTGTTCCCGTAACTCGCGGAGCTTTTTCCCAATAGTTTTACGGTCAATAGACACCATACTTCTCACCTCCGTTCTCACTTTCAGTGTAATTATATCACTTTAAGTGTATATGTCAACACTGTACTGTGAAATCCTTCTTGAATTTATTACACGAAAAGTGTAGTATTAAGATGTGGAAACGAAAGGGGATGAAGAAATGCCTGAGTTCAAAGATAGATTAAAGCAAATGAGACAGTCTGCTGGTTTAACACAAAGTGAGTTAGCAGAAAAATTGGGAGTATCTACCAGTACAGTCTCTATGTATGAAGTCGGTAGCAGAAAACCTAGCTTTGAGATTTTAGAGCAGCTTGCAGACTTTTTTAACGTAGATACAGACTATCTAATGGGAAAGGCTTCTCGAAGCGTTTACTACCTGGATCCAGAAACCGCCAAACTAGCACAAGAACTGAAAGATAATCCTGGTCAGCGCACCCTGTTCGATGCCTCGAAAGACCTGTCTCCTGATGACATCAAGGTCGTCATGACCGTCATCAACGGCCTGAAAAAGAAGGAAGGTTCGCCGCAATGATCATCGTCACCTATCAGGATCTGCCACCCAGCGTTCCGGCAGTCGTCCAGCAGAATCCGGACGACTCCTATACAATCATCATCAATGACAATTTATCCGATGAGAAGAAAAGACTGGCCATGAAGCACGAACTCAACCACATCGTAGGGGATGATTTGTTTAAAGAAGAAGATGTGGATTCCATTGAAAATGCCTGTCATGCCAGCTCGAATAACTTCCAGATTTCAGAAGACTTAGAAATCTACATCAAAGATGGGGAATAGGGTGATATTATGGCATTATTAATTGTCATTGTTATTTTCGTTGTTGTCATTTTAAATAAAAAAGCAAAGGACAGGATGATTGCAGAATCTCCCATGAAGCCGAATGAGCTCGACAGATTCCGGCTCCCTGAAACCCGGGGGTTTGCAAGGGTAAGCCTGCCGGTGACAAATGAATACAGGGTCCCGATGGACAGCTTTGTGGCATTCGATGTGGAAACTGCCAATGCGCAGCCATATTCAATCTGTAGTATTTCCGCCGTAAAAGTTGAAAACCGGCAGTTCACTGGTTCTGTCACTTCTTTGATTAAGCCTCCGGAAGCAAAATTCACGAATTCCTATGTCCATGGAATCACCTGGTCAAAAGTTCGGAATTCTCCCACCTTCAAAGAATTCTATGAATCCACCTTCCGCGATTTCATCAAAGGGTTCCCCCTGGTAGCACACAACGCCAACTTTGATATGGGCTGTCTGATCTATACCGCTAAGACGGAAGGAATCACCCTGGATAAACCGCTTCTCTTTGCCGACTCTCTGCAGAGTGCCAGATACACCTACAGGAATCTGGAAAACTACAAGCTGGACACCATCTGTAAATATCTCAATCTCGACTTGAATCACCATGAATCCCTGTCTGATGCCAAGGCATGTGCCCAAATCATGCAGGATACCATGGATAAAGGGACAGTGCCCATCATCAAATCTCTGTACCGGTTTTCTGAGGAACTTTTTGTCAAGGCTGTCTTGTATGAGGCAAAGACTTACGCTGGTGGGATTTCCTACGAATCCTTATACAAGGAAAAGCCAAAAAATTACTCAAAAGAAGATTTCATTAGGGACTTTGTGAATCCGGGAACATATGCCCGCCTTGTAGATGTTTCCAATGAGATTGAATTGAGTAAGCTGCATAAGGCAGACCTTCAAAAGATTCTGGCAGACGCCGGGCTTCCCACGAAGGGTCTGAAAAAAGATCTTATTGCCACCATCATAGAAAAGAAGCTTGCACCACCGCTTCCTGCTGATTATGTGCATCAGTACAAAATCAGAGAAGATAAATAAAAAATCCCTGCTGGTATTTGCGGTACCAGCAGGGAAAAGCGTAACCCACCTACCAAAGGGGCTTACTGTATTATTTTACCACAGCCAGCCCCTTTCAAGCCAGCAAAGGAGCTGATTTTTATGGAATATACCTTTTCATATCGTGAGAAAAACGGCAGCGTCTGCTTAATTCTCTCCTATAAAGTCGGCACCAAATGGCGCCAAAAAACAAAGCAAGGTTTTAAGAATCAAAGAGAGGCACGACGCTATCAAGACGAATTGCTGGCGCAGGTCAAAGAGCAAACAGGTTTAACGGACGACGTAAGTCTTAAGGATATTTCCTTGCGCGTTTTTTATCGGATTTTCTACAGAGACAAAAAGGAGCTGCTTTCGGCCAATACTTTAAGAAATTACTCGGACGGAATCAACAGCCTTGGAGACGTGGCGGATTTGCCAATAAAAGAACTGACCATTGCAAATATCACCAACGCTTTAATGCAGACGCCTGGAAAACTGTCCTCCAAGAAAAGTCGATTGCGATTTATTACGCCAGTTCTAGAGCATGCCAGGGCGACGTATAAAATCATCAAAGTCAATCCTGCTAAAGGAATCAAAATCCCAAGGGATAGAGAGCCTCCAGTACTTAGGGCCTTTTCAAAAGAGGAGCTAGTTAAGCTAATCCATATGTTGGATGACAAGCCGCTGTTTAAACTTATCGTGATCATTGGCGCAAACACGGGGATGAGGTTTGGAGAAATCGCGGGGCTTCCTTGGGATGCCGTTGACTGGTTTAGTCAGACTATCACCATAAAACAACAATACAATCTCGTGAGTGATAAGACCTATGGAATCACGACGTGCAAGACGCGCAAAAGTAACCGCACGATTCCAGCTTCTCCCTCCCTTCTAAAGGAGCTCAAAGAGTGGCAAAATAAAATGCCAATGACAATCACCGGCACTATTTTTAACCTGGACAACATGCCCTCAGTCCATTCCAGGCTTAACGAGATCATACGAAAAAACTTCCCTGGAAGATCCCTCCATGCATTGCGTCACACCTTTGCAACCTTGCTACTCTCCAAGACTGGCGATATAAATCTTGTTGCCCATATCTTGGGGGATTCGGTCGAAACCGTATCGAGAGTATATGTAAATTACACTGAGGATATTAATCGGATTGCGACCAAAGCAATGGCCAATCTTTTCTAAAAAAATATTTTTGCCGTATTTCTGCCGTCAAGCAAAAGAGCCCGCATCCACAAAGGATGTAGGCTCCTTTTTGCATCATTTGGCGTAATCGACGGCCCGGGTCTCGCGAACGATGACCACTTTGATCTGGCCAGGGTATTCCATATCCTCTTCGATACGTTTTGCCACATCGTGAGCGAGGATAACGGATGCATCATCATCAACCTTGTCCGGTTTGACCATGATACGGATTTCACGTCCGGCTTGGACAGCATAGCATTTTTCTACGCCATCGAAGGATTCTGCGATTTCTTCAAGCCGCGTCAAACGCTTGAGGTAAGTTTCCAGCGTTTCCCGACGGGCACCTGGACGGGCAGCGGAAATCGCATCCGCAGCCGAGACAAGGACGGCTTGGACAGAACTCGGTTCCACGTCTCCATGATGGCTCATGATGGTATTGATGACAATATCCGATTCATGGTAACGTTTGGCCACTTCTGCACCAAGATCGACATGAGAGCCTTCCACTTCGTGGTCAACAGCCTTGCCAATGTCATGGAGCAAACCAGCCCGTTTGGCTGAATTGACGTCAACGCCTAATTCAGCAGCCATGAGGCCAGCCAAATGCGCTACTTCCGTTGAATGTTTGAGGGCATTTTGACCGTAGCTCGTACGATACTTCATGCGTCCCAAGAGCTTGATCAGTTCAGGATGAAGGCCATGGACACCGGTCTCAAAGGTAGCCTGTTCGCCTGCTTCCTTGATTTTCTGATCCAGCTCCTTCTGAGCTTTTTCTACCATTTCCTCAATGCGGGCCGGATGGATACGACCATCATTGATGAGTTTTTCGAGGGCCACACGGGCCACTTCCCGACGAACAGGATCGAATCCGGAAATGATGACCGCTTCCGGCGTATCGTCGATGATGAGATCAATCCCAGTGAGGGTTTCCAACGTACGGATATTGCGGCCTTCGCGGCCAATGATCCGGCCTTTCATCTCATCGTTGGGGAGAGGAACAACAGTGACCGTCGTTTCAGCAACCTGATCGGCAGCACAGCGCTGGATAGCAAGGGAAATAATTTCCCGTGCCTTGGTCTCAGCTGTATCGCGGGCTTCTTGTTCCATGTCCTTGATGAGTTTGGCCTTATCGTGCTTGACTTCTTCTTGGACACTGTCAAGCAGTTCCTTTTTGGCTTCGTCACTGGTCAGTCCCGAAATTCGTTCGAGTTCCCCTACCTGTTTGGTATAAAGGGCATCGACACGTTCTTGGGATTCGCGCAGACGGTTGCTTTGTTCCAAAAGTTTTTCTTCCTTTTTCTCATAGGCATCCATCTTGCGGTCGACATTTTCTTCCTTTTGGACGAGGCGGCGTTCGCTCTTGGCCAGTTCTGCCCGGCGCTCCTTGTTTTCCCGTTCCATATCAGAACGCATACGATGGATTTCTTCCTTGGCTTCAACAAGAAGTTCCTTCTTTTTGGCATCACCGGCTTTTTCTGCTTCTGCAACGATTTGGCGTGCCTGTTCTTCTGCTTTGCCGATTTTGGTTTCCGCAATGTTCTTACGTCCAAAATAACCGGCACCAGCACCGAGGACACAGGCAGCAATTACAATAAATACAGTAATGGGATCTATGATAGTACACCTCCTTTTTAGAGAATTTTCCTTCCATTTTTAAGACACAAACAAAGAAGGCAACCCTGAGGTTACCTCTTGACCCAATAATATGGATAGGAATATTTTATAGTATTTTGCAGGGGGTGTCAATCAAATGGCGTCTCCGGTCCCTTTTCCTTCTTGTAGCAGAAAAAGGAAGGGTCCCTATTTAAAAGGATCCTTCCTCTTCTTTATTTGGGATTTCCTCTTCCATCTCATCATAAACAGCAAGTGCCGCATAAAGACAGACCCCTGTAAAGCCACGGCTGGCAAGCTTTCTTGAAAGGGCCGCTTTGCCTTTGCGAGGTTCCGTTTGATATTTTTTTAGAAGCTTAGGAACTTCTTTCCGCGCAAACTCCTCCGCCCGCTCCCGTTCTTCCTCTTCGGAAACACCATCCAGCATATCTTTCACGACAGATGCCGGGATCTGCCGTTTTTCAAGCATGAGCCGAAGGTAATTTCGTCCATAGATGCCTTTTCTTCGCCAAGCATCAACGACATATCCGGCACAGCGAACATCATCAACAAAATGGCGCTCCCTAAGGGCCGCAAGGACCCTGTCCTGAAGCTCTTTATCACAGCCTCTTTCCGCAAGTTTATCCCGCAGTTCAAGGGAACTATGGTCCCGCATGGCAAGCCGGTCCAAGGCAAAATTATAGGCGTCGGCATAGGTGAGGAGCATTTTCTTGGGCTTAGCCCACACTGTCCGGATCTCCCTCCGGTTTTAAGATGTCTTCTGTTTGCGGGGCTGCTTCAAGGGCTGTCAGTCCGGCCGCTTCGCGGATACGATTTTCAATTTCAAAGGCCATTTCTGGGTGGTTCTTAAGAAACTCTTTCGTGTTTTCACGGCCCTGACCAATGCGTTCGTCCCCATAGGAGTACCACGCGCCGCTCTTACCAACGATGTTGTAAAGTACCCCCAAATCAACGAGGCATCCTTCGTGGGAAATCCCTTCTCCATACATGATATCGAATTCGGCCTGTTTGAAGGGAGGAGCTACCTTGTTCTTGACAACTTTGACACGGGTCCGGTTGCCGATGATGTCGTTGCCACTCTTGAGGCTCTCAATACGCCGTACATCCATACGAACCGTCGAATAGAACTTCAGGGCACGGCCACCCGTCGTTGTTTCCGGATTTCCGAACATGACACCCACTTTTTCACGGATCTGGTTGATAAAGACCGTCGCCGTACGGCTCTTGGAAATGATTCCCGTCAGTTTGCGCAGGGCCTGACTCATGAGACGAGCTTGAAGGCCAACGTGGGAATCGCCCATATCTCCCTCAATTTCCGCTTTTGGAACAAGGGCAGCAACGGAGTCGATGACAATGATGTCAATAGCGCCGCTGCGGACCAGGGCATCGCAAATTTCAAGGGCTTGTTCGCCCGTATCAGGCTGGGAAATCAAGAGGTTATCGATATCAACACCGAGATGGCGGGCATATTCCGGATCAAGGGCATGTTCAGCATCGATGAAGGCAGCGTAGCCTCCCCGTTTTTGCGCCTCAGCAATCATATGAAGGGCGACCGTCGTCTTACCAGAAGACTCTGGTCCATAGATTTCAATGATACGGCCACGGGGAATCCCGCCTACACCAAGGGCAATATCAAGGGACAACGCTCCTGTGGGAATGGTTTCAATATTCATCTTGGCACTGGCTGCCCCCAATTTCATGATGGAGCCTTTGCCAAAGTCCTTTTCAATTTGTTTGACTGCCGCGTCAAGGGCTTTGCCCTTTTCCGTTTCCATGCTCATTCCTTCATCTCCTTGTCAGTAATTACACATTCTATTATACAAACATTAGTTTGCGTCGTCAAGTTTTGCGTGTTTCCGGGGAAGAGCCTTCAGCTCTTCCGGCGTAAAGAGATATTTTTTACCACAGTAATGGCAGCGGACTTCGGTCTGGGGATCATCCAGCATGGAAGAAAACTCTGCTTCCGGCAGTCCTTCCAGCATGTGGGCGACCTTATCCCGACTGCAGCTGCAGTGAAAGGAAACAGGATGACAGTCAAGGATTTCCACGGCCATACCTTTTCCGATAAGCCGGATCATGTCTTCCGGACTGTGGCCAGAACGAAGCAGTTCTGTCACGTATGGCAAGGTAATGCAGTTATTTTCAAGCGTTTCGAGGAACTCATCGCTCGCGCCGGGAAGAGGCTGAACAAAATAACCTCCTGAAACGGCAATGGAGCCATCTTTATCGACAAGGACACCCAAAGCCACGACAGAAGGGGTCTGTTCCGAATCAAAGAGATACTTTGTCAGGTCTTCGGCAATCTCGCCGCTCTTTAAAAGGGCATAGCCGTTGAAGGGCATGCCCTTTTCCGGGCAGCGCGTCACAATAACGACGCCTTCATGACCTACACCGCCGCCAACATCAAGTTTGCCCTTTTTAAGGGGCAGCATGACTTCTGGATGTTCCACAAAGCCGCGAACCGTATAATTTGTGGCATCGGCCATGACCTCACCCAAGGGTCCATTGCCCTTGAAGCGGATGGTCACGCCTTCACCGTCCTTCATCGTGGCTGCAAGCAGCAGTGCGCCAGCTGCCGTGCGGCCCAGAGCGGCTGCGGCGACAGGACTCAGTCCGTGGATTTTATTCATATATTGTGTCAGGTGGGTTGTCGTCACGGCATAGACCCGGGCATCCCCGACAGTCGCCCGAATCAGGACATCTTCCTGGGTCATTTTAGAGCTGCCTCATAAGATTGATCATTTCAATCATGGATGCGGCCGTATCAGAGCCCTTGTTGCCGGCTTTGGTGCCAGCCCGTTCAACGGCTTGTTCGATATTTTCCGTGGTCAGGACGCCAAATCCGCAGGGAACACCCGTTTCCATATTGACAAGGGCAATTCCTTTGGAAACTTCATTGCAGACATAATCATAGTGACTTGTTGCGCCGCGGATAACAGCACCAAGGCAGATGATTCCATCATATTTACCGCTTTGGGCCATTTTCTTTGCGACCAGGGGAATCTCAAAAGCACCGGGCACCCAGGCAACCGTGATATCTTCCTCACGGGCCCCATGACGGACAAGGGTATCTTCTGCACCGGAAAGGAGCTTACTCGTAATGAATTCGTTGAAACGAGCGACGACAATCCCGAATTTGAGGCCTTGAGCCAGCAGTTTTCCTTCTACAATGTTCATTTCTTTTCTACCTCCACATCTTTTTCATGAAGCACATGGCCCATACGAACCTGCTTAGTGACCATATATTTATGATTGTAACAATTATCTTCCATAATGATTGGCACCGTTTCCGTAATGGTAATGCCGTACCCGGAAAGGCCGGCCCGTTTGGCGGGGTTATTCGTCATAAGACGGATGCTCGTCAGTCCCAGGTCGGAAAGGATCTGTGCACCGATACCATAGTCACGCTGATCCGGTTTAAAGCCCAGTTTTACATTGGCATCAACCGTATCAAGTCCCTGATCCTGCAAGGCATAGGCCCGGAGTTTATTGGCAAGCCCGATGCCTCGGCCTTCCTGACGCATATAAAGAACGACACCGCAGCCTTCTTTTTCAATCATGCGCAGAGCCGTACCCAGCTGGTCGCCGCAATCACAGCGCATGGAGCCCAAGGCATCCCCCGTAAGGCATTCGGAGTGGACACGGACAAGAACGTTCTTTTTGCCGGCCACATCGCCCTTGATAACAGCAACATGACACAGATCATCCAAATCGTTTTCGTAGCCAATGGCCCGGAAACTTCCGTACTTACTAGGCAGGGCGACATCTGCAATCCGGTGGACCATCTTTTCATTCTTTTTGCGATAGGCTACCAGATCAGCCACCGTGATGAACGTAAGGCCAAATCTTTCAGCAAAACGGGCCAGTTCTGGCGTACGGGCCATGGTTCCATCTTCGCTCATGATTTCGCAGCAGATTCCGGCTGGGGTAAGACCGGCAAGGCGGCACAGGTCCGTCGTGGTTTCTGTGTGCCCCGTACGGCGCATGACGCCGCCAATGACACTGCGCAGGGGGAAGACATGGCCAGGGCGTCGGAAGTCAGCCGGCAGGGCCTTAGGATCGGTTAATTTCTTGATGGTATAGGCCCGTTCTGCAGCCGAAATTCCTGTCGTGGTATCGACATGATCAATGGAAACCGTAAAGGCCGTTTCATGATTATCCGTGTTGTTGGCCACCATAGGTTCCAGTTGGAGGCGATCCAAAATCTTCCCGTCACAGGGGGCACAGATGAGGCCCTTGGCGTGGGTCGCCATGAAGTTGATGGCTTCCGGCGTCACAAAGTCAGCAGCCATGATCAGATCACCTTCATTTTCACGGTCTGGATCATCGGTCACAAGAACCATTTTACCGGCTTTGATGTCGGCAATGGCTTGTTCGATGGTCCCAAATTGATATTCTTTTTCCATATCCTTCATCTCCTTAGAGGAATCCATTTTCAAGAAGGGATGCCTTTGTAAGGCCCCCATCTAATTTATGATTAATGAGTTTTTCCACATATTTTCCGAGGATGTCCGTTTCCAGGTTCACCGCGTCACCAACCTTCTTTTTCCCCAAGGTCGTATCCTTAACAGTCAAAGGGATCAGGGACACGGAAAAGGCAGTTTCCGTCACATCCGTTAGCGTAAGACTGATGCCGTCAATGGCAATGGAGCCTTTTTTCACCATATAATGCAGGAGCTCCTTAGGTGCCGTTATGGTTGTCACCTTAGCAATCCCTTCAGGTACAATACGAGAAATTGTACCGACTCCGTCCACGTGGCCGAGAACCAGGTGTCCATCAAGGCCGGCTCCCAGTTTCAGGGTCTGTTCAAGATTGATGGGATCGCCTTTCTTTAACAAACCAATGGTCGTATGGCGGACCGTTTCAGGCATGACATCTACAGTAAAGCAGTGGGCATCAAAATGGGTCACTGTCAGGCAAGCCCCATTGCAGCATACACTTTCACCAACAAAAAGGGTCAGCGGAATCTTTTTTGCTTCAATGGTCAGACGATAAGAACTGCCTTCCCGACGAAGGGCATCCACACGACCCATTTCAGCAATCAGACCGGTAAACATCTGTCACACCCCCTTACGGGTAAGGCCCGTAACCAAAAGATCAGGTTCAAGGGGCAAAGTGGTCACTTCCTGAAGCGTCACTTTCTGCTCCATCGTGCTCGCGCCTTGACCGCCAATGGCAGGACGGCTTTTATTCCCGCCAATGAGGCTCGGTGCAATGAAAGCATAGACCCGTTCAACCAAGCCTGCATCAAAGAAAGCTCCATGGATATCGCTGCCTCCTTCGACAAGGACGCTGGTCACATCTTTTTTGGCAAGTTGCTGCAGGAGGTCAGAAAGATCCACATGCCCGTCCCTTTCCGCAGCCGTGAGGACCGAAACACCCGGCAGGTCAGCAAAGGCCCTGACCTTTTCCTGAAGGGCCTGCGGCGTGACGACAAGAAGCGTGTCTGCCGCCCCATCCGTAAAGACCTTACGTTCCAAGGGAAGGGACGCCTTGCTGTCAAGGATGATACGCAGGGGATTTTTTCCTTCCACGAGACGTACGGTAAGGGATGGATCATCCTGGGCCACGGTTTCTCGGCCCACCAGGATGGCGTCATACCAGCTGCGCAGGCGATGCGCATACGTTCTTGCCTTGACCCCGGTAATCCACTTGGAATCGCCAGAAACCGTAGCAATCTTGCCATCAAGGGTCATGGCGTACTTTAGAGCCACAAACGGACGGCCCGTCTTCATATAATGCATGAAGATCTCGTTTTGCCTGTAGGCTTTGTCTGCAAGGACACCGCTTACGACCTCAACACCTGCTTCTTCAAGGCGGCGAAAGCCGCGCCCCGATACACGGGGATTGGGGTCTGTGGCCGCGGCAACAACTTTTTTGATACCGGCCTTGATCAAGGCCTCACAACAGGGACCCGTCCTGCCATAGTGGGAACAGGGCTCCAAAGTCACATAAGCCGTAGCGCCTGCAGTCTTCTCGCCTGCGTCGTCCATGGCATTGATTTCGGCATGGGGCTCACCGGCCTTGTGATGATACCCTTTTCCCACCACGTGTCCATCAGGACTTACGATGACACATCCGACGAGCGGATTGGGACTTGTCGCCCCGCGGGCCTTTTCAGCAAGATCCAGGGCCATCTGCATATATTCCTCATCAGTCAAATTTGTTCACCTTCCTTAAAAAAGGCCATGCCTTCTCCTCGGGGAGATAGCACGGCCTTTACGGTTCTGTGGCTACACTGTCTTTTCTCATCCAGACTCTACTGTCGGTATTGGAATCTCACCAATTCATGCCCGAAGGCTCGCGGACTGTACCGCCGGTTGGGAATCTCACCCTGCCCCAAAGACAATTCCTATGAAATTGCGTCCTTATTATAACACAAGTCCCGACGCAAGAAAAGGGGGGGCCGGAGAGGCAATGTGCCTCCGGTCCCCCGCTCCCATCAGGAAAACAAGCTGATCTTGGTGCGTGTTCCATTTTCTGATACATAATAGAGATCGCCCATGTGAAGCTTTCCATCCAGAAGCTCAAACTGAGGCGCCACAATATCGCCGGATACGGATTTAATGGTCACATCATCAAACTTCAGCCGCTTATATTGATTGGAAAAAGCGCCACTGATTGAATCAAACTTTACAAGGGCATAGATTCCCTTGCCTGAAGTGAAGGTCCCATAGGTCACCGTGGACCGATTGTCCCCGTTGCAGCTCATGGTCAGATCCAGCTGGACCAGGGTCCTGAAGAAGGGAACCCCAGCGGCATCTTCACTATGAAGGTCGTGACCTTTGACATAGACATCATAGGCCTTGGTATCGATATTAAAACCGCCCGAGGCATCACAGGTGCCCCCAAAAACGTCAGCCGTCACGTTTTGGGCTCCAATATAACCGTCCTTGTACTTGAAATCGCCTCTTACATTGGTAAATTTAAGACCGGGCAAGTTCAGATTCTTCATATACAGCTGACCGATAATGATGGGTTCAGGCAATTTCCCTGTGACGGCTGCACTGGCCGTCACAGTTTCATGGATGTTGAGTCCAGTCCCCAGACTCGACGGATTGAGTTCACGGATGCCAAGATTGAGGTCATAAGTCGATACGGCAGGTTTCAAATCCACCGATCCTTGAATATCGACACCGCCCCCTTCCAGGGTTCCGCCCAGTTCCCCCGTGGAAAAGTCAATATCGATGCGGTCCTTGCTGTCATAATGGATGGCTGCATTGACATCCTTGAAGGTATGGACACGTTCCTTATAATATGCGGTAACCCTACAATGATTAAGGATGAGGTCCACATCAAGATTCTTTACTTTGACATCAAAATTCGGTTTCTTTTTTCCCTTTCCCTTTTTTTCTTTCTTCGGTTCCACCATATGGAAGCCGCGTATATGCATCTTATTGTCAAAGGAGAGCTCGATGCTGGCTCCGTTCAGTTCTACATTTGTGATGGTCGATGTCGAAGGACGGCGCATGATCAGATCCAAGGGTTTTACATGGAAATGACCATCAGGAACCGTTACTTTCGTACCGCTTTCATCCAAGGTCCAGACAAGATCCTCAAAGTGAACATGACCCAAAGGGGTTGCCGTAAGGCGCCCTACGGTAATGGTGCCTTCCAAGAAGTGCTGACGGGCGGCAATCATATTAAAGATGGCAGCCGCCTGGAGACTCAAGGCGTAAGCCACGGCAAAAAGGCCCACGATAACAGCAAAGACAATCCCGAGCGTATACTTGACCTTCCTTTTATGGCAGGACCAAAATTCGTGTCTATTCATGATTAGCGCAGATAACTAATTGCCTTTTTCATGTCAGGGGAGCCAAAAATATAGGACCCAGCAACAAGGACATCCGCGCCAGCCTCCCGCACAGCCTTGCCGGTTTCCTTATTGATTCCCCCATCCACTTCAATCAGGGTCTTATAACCGCCTTGTTTGATGCGTTCTTTCAAGCGGTGAATCTTATCAATGCTCGTTTCAATGAACTTCTGTCCTCCAAAACCAGGATTCACGGACATAATAAGAACCATATCCGCATAAGGGAGGACTTCTTCCACAAGGCAAAGAGGAGAAGCAGGGTTCAGGGCGACACCAGCCTTGATGCCCTTGCCATGAATGGCTTCCAGGACACGATGAAGGTGTTTCGTTGCTTCGGTGTGGATGACAATCATGTCAGCGCCAGCAGCTGCAAAAGCATCCACATAATTTTCCGGCTGTTCCACCATGAGATGACAGTCAAAGAACATATCGGTCTTCTTACGCAGACATTTTACTACAGGCGCTCCAAAGGTCAGGTTGGGTACAAAGCGTCCGTCCATGACGTCAATATGGACCCAGTCGGCACCGGCCGCCTTGATGCGGGCCGTTTCGTCGGCAAGACAGGAAAAATCAGACGATAGGATGGAAGGTGCTACAAGCGTCATCGTTTTTTACCTCTTTTCTTTTGTTCCGCCAATTCCTGACGGATCATGATACTGGAATCATACCGACTTTGGGCAATCTTTCCTTCTTGAAGTGCGGCTTTGACGGCACAATCCGGTTCATGGGTGTGAGTGCAGCCCGTAAAGCGGCACTGTCCTGCATAAGGGGCCAATTCGCGAAAACCCGCTTCGACAGAAGGCAATTCTAATTCTCGCAGGTCAATATTGCCAAAACCCGGCGTATCGACAATGAAGCCCCCTGCAAAAGGAAGAAGCTGCGCAAAACGCGTTGTGTGACGGCCTCGGCCAATCTTTTCACTGACGGCGCCTGTTTCAAGCGTCAAAGACGGGTCCAAATGGTTGAGGAGGGTCGACTTTCCTGCCCCGGAAGGGCCGCCGAAAGCCGATGTGAGACCGGTCATCTTTGCTCGAATGGGGTCAAGACCCTTTCCCTTTCGAGCTTCGACAAAATAGACAGGATAGCCTAACGGTTCATAGATGGCTCGTATCTGTTCAAGAAAGCCTTCCGCTGCCAGATCACACTTATTGATAACAAGGGCGGCAGGGATGTCATAGGCTTCAGCCAGGGCCAGGAGCTTATCAATGAGAAGGAAACTTGGGGCAGGATCTTTAGCAGCAAAGACGGCAAAAAGCCAATCCAGGTTTGCAACCAAGGGGCGCTGAAGGAGGTTCCTGCGCGGCAGGATAGTTTCAATCATGCCTTCTTCGCCCCTTGTCTCCAAGGTCACCCAGTCTCCGGCGGCAAGAAGGAAGCGAGCTTTTTTGAGCCGCCCCCGAACCTTTGCGGTATAAGTAACACCGTCACGCCCCAGGACGTAATAGTATCCGTTATAGGTCTTGATGATTCTGCCTGTAATCTCACTCAAAGGGAACGATCCTCCACTAGCGCGCCATTGACATAGAACTGGACACTGGCATCCTGTCCCAACGTTACGGTTTCCCTAAGGCGGGTTCCTGGCGCAGCGGACCCCGAATAAAGGACGCGGGAACTTGTGGCATCACTGGCCACGATTTTCACCTGTTTGGCACTGCCGCTGCCAGGAACCGTAAAGGAAACGGTATAGGTCTTTGCGGCTTGGGAAGGAGTCCCACTAGTTTCCTTCTGTTTCTTTTCTTCTTTTTTACCGCCGGAAACAATGAGAGTAACCACACTGCCTTCGGAAAGAACTTTGCCAAATTCCGGTTCAGCTCCTATGACGGTACCCTTAGGGGCGCTGTCTTCCTTGGTCGTGACACTGCCTACCATAAGGCCCATGGAAGACAGCCGTTCCCGGGCATCCGAAAGGGTAAGGCCCTTAAGGTCCGGTACGACGCTCTGTCCCTTGGAGATATTGACCACCAAGTCCACTTTGGTTCCAGCAGCCACTTTCTTCCCGGCTTCGATATCCTGACTGAGTACGGCTCCTTGAGCAGCCCCCTCCTTGTATTGAACGGTCACTTTCCCAACAGCAAGCTTTGCTGCATGGAGCATTTCGGTTGCCTCGGCCAGGTTCTTGCCTTTTAGGTCGGGAACCACACCAGGTTCAGCTCCCTTGCTGACCGTCAGCTGGATCTTCCGGCCAGCTTTGACATGGCTTCCAGCACCAGGGCTCTGTTTGATGACTGTTCCGGTTGGCACCTTGGCATCAAATTCTTCCTTCAAGGTAAAATCAAGGTTATTGTCCTTAAGGATGGCTTCCGCTTCCACAAGGGTCTTTCCCTTGACGTCCGGCACGGCAATATCCCCGCTGGAATATCCGACAAGGCCATAAATAAGGGCCGACAGCAGAAAGATGGCGCCAATGAAAAGGCCCAGCATCTTCTTGGTTTTATTCTTCTTGGGCGGCTCCTTTTCACCCGCGGCAGCTCCGTTGTCTGGATTTTCATCCCGCAGCGGCGTTTTATGCAAAAGGCCGTCCCCCATTTCCTCGCTGCGAATAATGATGGTTTCGTCACTCACCCCTTTATGGTGAGGGGAAAGCGATTCTTCCGCAGCCGTTTCCGCCTTACGCAGACGCGTCTCCACGCGGCGAAGGTCACTTAGGAAATCATCATCCGTCTTATAGCGAAGCAGGGGATTTTTGGCAAGGGCCTTGGTTACAATAGCGTCTAGGTCATAGGGAATTTCCGGGTCATAGCGACGGGCCGAGGGCGTCGGTGAAGTCAGGTGCTGCCGCGCCACTTCAGCCGGCGTATCCCCGTCATAGGGAAGCTGCCCGGTAAGCATCTCAAAAAGGACGACGCCAAGGGAATAAAGATCTGACTGAGCCGTTACCGGTTTTCCTGCGGCCTGTTCCGGCGATAGATAATAGACGGAACCAATGACGCCCCGTTCTTCGGACTCTGAGGGCTGCCCAAAGGCACGGGCAATCCCAAAGTCAGTAATCTTGGCGACCCCTTTCGTATCAATGAGGATATTCTGGCTCTTGACGTCACAATGAACGATGGCATGGTCATGGGCCTGCTTCAGGGCTGATGCAATGCCAATGGCATATTTGACAGCCGTTTGGTAATCAAGGGCACCGCTATCGGTAATGACTTCCTTGAGGGTCCTGCCTACGACATATTCCATAACGATGTAGTTGATGTCGTGTTCACTGCCAAAATCATAGATATTGACAATATTGGGGTGAGAAAGACCGGCTGCATTGCAGGCTTCCTGCCGGAAACGAGCGACAAAGTCCTTGTCCTGAATGAACTGATCCCGCAGGATCTTGATGCCCACGTCACGATGAAGAACCGTATCATATCCATGGAACACTTCGGCCATACCGCCGCCGCCCACTTTATCAATGATTTCATAACGATGATTGAGGGTTATTCTTTCTTCCATTCCGCAGCCTCCAGATCAATGATGATAAAGGAAATATTATCGTCACCGCCGGCCGTCATGGCCCCATTCATAAGGCCATCAGCCAGCCGGTCAAGATTCCGGTCTCCCATGATCCGTTCAATCTCGGCTTCGGAAATCATATTGGTGAGTCCATCGGAACACAGGAGCAGCTTCTGGGCACTGCCCAAGAGGATTTCAAAGGTATCGACAGCCACAGTTGGCTCCACCCCCACAGCACGGGTAATGACGTGCTTCTGGGAAGAGGTCCGTGCCTCCTCAGCCGTAATTTTCTTATGGCGCAGGAGTTCTGCCACATAGCTGTGGTCGCTCGTGACCTGCCGGAGCAGTCCCTCTCCATAAAGATAGATTCGGCTGTCTCCTACATGGGCCACATAGGCCGTTTCCCGGTTCGGCAGGTAAAGGGCCGTCAAGGTAGTCCCCATACCGGAAAGTGCTTTTTTTTCACTGGCAAGGTCGAAAATCTTTTTATTGATCCGAATGATTGCCGTTTCCAGGGAGGAAAGAATGTTTGTACGGTCCACCTGGGAAAGATCGAGGCTTTCCAAAAGATGGACGGCCTCATAACTTGCTACTTCCCCGGCATCGGCCCCACCCATGCCATCGGCAATGGCAAAAAGGTCTGGTTCCCGGACAAGGACACTGTCCTCATTGTTATGACGCACAAGACCGCGATTGGTCCGGCTGACTGCAATCATGCTTGTTCCTCCTTCAACTGGCTGGCCCGGAGCTGTCCACAGGCGGCATTGATATCCTTGCCCATTTCCTTCCGGACCGTCACATTGATATGACGCTTCTTGAGGTACTGGAAAAAGCGGTCCACATCCCGGTCTTCTGGGCGTCTAAAGCCTTTTTCCGGGACGGGATTGGCCGGAATGAGATTGACAACGCATTCCTTGCCCGAAAGGGCCTCAGCAAGAGCCCGGGCGTCTTCCTCACGATCATTGATACCCGCAAGGAGGATATATTCATACATGACCTGCCGGCCATTCATCTTTTCATAACGGCTGGCTGCGTCAATCACCTCAGGAAAAGGATACTTCCCGTTGATAGGCATAAGGCGGTCCCTCAAAGCGCCAGTTGCCGCATGGAGGGAAACCGCAAGATTGATGGTCCGTCCCTGCCGCGTCATTTCTTCAATGCCGGGAACAATACCGCAGGTCGAAATCGTCATATTGCGGTAGCTGATGCATTGTCCCTTGTCATGATGCATCAAGTCAAGAGCAGCCAACACATTGTCAAGGTTCAGCATGGGCTCTCCGCTCCCCATGATGACGATACGGCTGACACGTTCTCCCTTGGGGAGGAGAACATGATCGAAATAGTAAAGCTGGGCGAGGATTTCTCCAGCCGTAAGATTACGCATGAAACCATGAAGACCGCTGGCGCAGAAGGTACAGTTCATGGCGCAGCCCACTTGACTGGAAAGACACGCGCTGTAACCATAGTCATGATGCATAAGGACCGTCTCGACCGACGCCCCGTCAGAAAGACCAAGAAGGACCTTGTGAGTGAGCCTGTCCGCAGAATCATACGTGCGAAGAACTTTCACCGCGCCGGAAAGGATGCTATAGGTTCCTTCAAGAAGGGACCGATTCTCCTTGGAAAGGTTTGTCATTTCTTCAAAGGTCGTCGCCCCTTTTTCATAGATCCAACGGAAAACTTGCTCCGCCCGAAACTTCTTGAGTCCTAAAGCAAGGAATTCATCCTGCATCTGCTCAAGGGTAAGGCCCAAGATTTCTTTTTTTGTCATTTCATTCCACCTTCTCAAACAGGGCCAGATAGAACCCATCAATACCATCCCGCCAGGGAAGGATCTGGAGTTCTTCCACCCGCTCTCCCGTCACAGGATGGAGGAAGGCCTTGCTGCGAAATTCAGGATGGCTTTCCAGAAAGGCCGTGCGGACACGGCTGTTCTCATCCCGTTCCAAGGTACAGGTACTGTATAGGAGCCTGCCGCCGGGCTTCACACAAGCCGCGGCCTGGGCAAGGATCTTTTTCTGGAGGGGTGGGAACTGACTGAGGGTCCGTTCCTTTTTGGTCCAGCGCGCTTCTGCCCGACGGTTAAGGACACCGAGCCCCGAACAAGGCGCATCGACAAGAACCGCGTCAGCCCGATTTTCAAAACCAGGAAGGGGCTTTGTTCCATCATGAAGCAGGGCACGGATATTCGTGATCCCAAGACGAGTCGCATTTTCTTCAATAAGGGTAAGACGATGGTCATGGATATCCATGGCAATGATTTTCCCCTTGTTTTCCATCTTTTGCGCCAGATGGGTTGTCTTGCCGCCTGGGGCAGCACAAAAATCAAGGACCAAGTCCCCCGGTTTAGGGGCAAGCACATCTGCATCCAGCATGGAACTTTCATCTTGGATGTAAAGGAAGCGTCCCCATTCCTTCATGAGGGTTTCAAGGCTGGGTAAATGCCGGCAAACAATCCCGTCAGGTGACCATTTGGAAGGTTCCACCTCACAGCCATCAGCCTGGAGCCGCTCCAAGAGGGTCTTTCTGGATATGAAAAGGGTATTGACGCGCAGGCAAAGGGACGGAACTGCATTATCATAAGCACACATAGCCTCCGCTTCGGGAAGTCCAAAGCGGAACTTCCAGCGTCGCACGAGCCACTCAGGATGATAATAAGTAAGGGCCAGACGCAGTGTCGCGTCCTCTTCTTTCTGCGGGAACTGCCATGTAGCCTTGGTCCGTGACAGTTGGCGCAGGACCCCATTCACGAGCTTGACACTGTTTTCATTCACATAATAACGGGCCAGGTTGGCACACTCATTGACAGCGGCCGAATCTGGGATACGTTCGAGATAAAGGATCTGATAAGCCCCCATACGGAGGATGGTGCGCAGACGAGGTGCCATCTTCCGAAAGGGACGGTTGATGACCCTGCACAGGTACCAATCAAGGGTCCCCGTTGTCTTCACGGTTCCGTAGACAAGTTCCGTACACAGTTTACGGTCGAGCGAAGACAACCCATTTCCCCTCAGGGCCTTATTCAGGGCAAGATTTGCATAGGCACCGCGTTCATAGATCTCATCGAGGACAAGCAGGGCCAGTTCCCTTGGATTTTGGGCATCATGCATGGTCATTATCCTTTCCACTGATAAAGGTCTTGATTTCTTCTTCGATGGCATCAATATCTACACTGGTGTTGAAACAGGGCCCATTGGGACGCCGGTTCAAGACGCCAATGACGGGCATGGGAAAGACATCTTGAATACCGCTTGTAAGGTCGCGCTCACAGGCCACGGCTAGGATAGCCTTCGGACGCACCTTCTTTACGGCCTGCCGGGCAAGGGTTCCGCCGGTTACGATATAGACATGAACGCCATATTTCTGGGATAGATGAAGCAGGTCCCCAACGCCGCAGCGACCGCATTGATGACAGTTATGGATGTCCCGTGTAACCTTGTAGGGACAGGTATCCAGCTGCAGGCAGTGAGGCGTGAGAATCATGAGACGGTCCGCAGGCACTTTGATGTGCTGGCGCCGGACCAAATGGTTGCTCACTTCGATAAAAGACTGCTCTATCCGCATCTTTGAAATGTGCATCATCTCCCCAAGGAAGATGGCAATGGGGTAAATCAGGTTGATGACATTCCACGCCCAGAAATAAAAGAACCGGATCGTAGGGAATCCCAGAATGGCCAGGACAATCCCACCAATCCCCACAAAAAGGCTGAGGGCAAGAAAAAGAACTGCAAGACCCACAACAAGGGGCAAGGCGGGATGTAATGCGGCAAGACCGGGAACCATGATGTGCCACAGGCCATACGCTGCTCCGCCCATAAGAAGGGCGGCAAGGGAAATAAGCACAATAAAAAGCCGTTTCTTAGGTCTACTCACGATTATCATTCCTTACGAAAGGATCTCTCCAACTGCAATCTGCTGACCATTTACAAATGACTGGGCCGCCATTGCCCGTTTGCCTTCAGGCTGACATTCAAGGACAGCAAGGACGCCCGTGCCGCAGGCAATGTGAAAGCCCTTGCTGTCTGCCTCGAGGATCTGTCCTGGTTGAGCTTGCTCAGCCGATCCGGGAAGAACATGGCTCTTCCAAACCTTCAGTCGTTTGCCGTCCGGCAGAATCGTATACGTGCCCGGCCAGGGGTTAAAGGCACGAATCTGATTGTGAAGGGTATCTGCAGAAAGCGTCCAGTCAAGATGTTCCATATCCCGCGTGATCAGCGATGCGTACGTTGCTTTGGTCTCTTCTTGGGGTTCTGCGGTCACGGTCCCTGCTGATAGGTCATCAATGGTCTGAAGAAGCAGGGCAGCGCCCTTTTCCTTTAATTCATCATGAAGTTCACCCTGCGTCATTTCCGGCCCAATGGGCACGGAAACTTTTTCCAGCATGGCGCCTGTATCCATTCCGGTATCCATCTGCATAATGGTCACGCCAGCTTTTTTCTCGCCCTTTAAGATTGCATAATGAATAGGTGCGGCGCCGCGGTAGGCCGGCAGCAGGGAAGCATGGACATTGATGCAGCCAAAAGGCGGCAGGTCCAATAGAGCCTTGGGCAGGAACTGTCCAAAAGCCGCTACGACGATCAAATCAGGGGAAAGGCGCTTCATTTCTTCCATAAAGGCCGGATCTTTCACCCGTTCCGGTTGAAGGACCGGCAGATTCACGGCAAGGGCATATTCCTTGACCGCACTCATCATCAGCTTATGGCCCCGTCCCTTGGGACGGTCCGGCTGGGTCACAACAGCAAGAATCTCATGTTTTTGCTGTTTCACTAAGGCCCGGAGACTGGAGGCAGCAAATTCCGGGGTTCCCATAAATACAAGCTTCACGATTTATTCCGCCTTCCTTTTGGGGCTCAGGCTCAAGGCCCGATCAATGAAGAGGATCCCATCCAAATGATCACATTCATGCTGCAGGGCACGAGCTAGGAGCCCGCTTGCTGTAAGGCGCCAATGACCGCCTTTGCGGTCCTGGAACCGGACCGTCACTTCAGCCGCGCGTTTAACTTCCCCTTCATAATCATCCACGCTGAGGCATCCTTCCGTATCGATTTCCTCGCCTTTGAATTCAGAAAGGACAGGATTTACAAACTCCCGGATGCCTGCCCCATCGTCGGCATCAATGACAATCATACGCTTGGAAAGGCCAATTTGGGGAGCAGCCAGGCCACAGCCGTTGTTGGCATACATGGATTCAGCCATGGCTTTCAGGGTCTTTTCCAATTTCTTATCAAAACGGGTAACGGCTTCTGCCTTCTCGCGAAGGATTGGAGCCCCAACTTTTACAATCGGTAATAGGGACATGGTTCTCTCCTTTTTATCATTCATGCGGTCTTTTTCTTCCCACTCAGGAAAAGTGGGCCTTGACGCAGTTATTTTACCCTTTATTTTATCACATATGACCAGGGGAATGCACGTTTTTAGACGGCAATGCCGCAAAGCCAAAAAGGGCCATTGCAGATGGCCCTGCAATGGCCTCTAGATAACGCTGATGGGATCGACATCAAAATATAGGTTTCCATTTTCCAGAAATCCAGAAGCCCGGATCCAGTCCTTGATTGGCTTCATATGCTGGCTCTTGATGAGGACATTGACGCGCCAGACCCTGTTAACAACGGGCACAAGGGCCGGAAAGGGCCCAAGGATCTGGTATGGCACCTTAGACTCCAACTGAAAGGCTTCCAAGGCATTAACAAAGCGCTGGGCAAGTTCCAAGGCTTTTGTCTCACTTTCATGATGAACCGTCATCTTCAGCATGGTCACAAACGGCGGATATTGAAGATCCTGACGCTGCTTCAGCTCATCCCTGGCAAAGGATACGTAATCTTGTTCGGCCGCCATGCGCAGGATAGGATTTTCCGCATCGTAGGCCTGAAAAATAACACGTCCCGGCTTATCCCCCCGCCCGGCTCGGCCAGCCGCCTGTGTCAAAAGGGCAAAACAGCGCTCACCGCTGCGAAAGTCAGGCAAGTTGAGGGTGGAATCAGCAGAAAGGATTCCGACAAGAGTCACATTGGGCACATCATGTCCCTTGGCAACCATCTGTGTTCCCAAAAGGACGTTGTACTCGCCGCTGCGAAAAGCGCGCATGATCTTTTCATGGGAAAATTTCCTTGCCGTCGTATCCTGATCCATCCGCAAGGGACGGATGCCTTCGCAGAGGGTCCTGAGACTCTCTTCTGCCTTTTCCGTTCCCGTTCCAAAAAAACGGATCCGTTTGCTCCCGCATTTGGGACAGACCTTAGGTACCGGTTCTGTGTGACCGCAGTAATGACAGACAAGCTGTGCCTGTTTGGCATGATACACAAGGGCGACGGCACAATTGGGACACTGGATTGATTCACCGCAGTCACGACACATGACAAAAGTCGAAAAACCGCGGCGGTTAAGCAGGATAATAGCCTGCTCACCGGACTTGACCGTCTCTTCAATGGCATCACGGAGCGTATCGGAAAAGACGCTTTTATTGCCTTTTTGCAGCTCTTCCCGCATATCGACAATGGAAACGGCCGGCAGATGAGCCCCCTTATGGGCACGCTCATTCATGATAAGTTCCGTATAGCGTCCTTTTTGGGCCCAGTAGTACGTTTCCAGATCCGGCGTTGCGCTACCCAAGACGACAGGCGCACCGTGAGCGTTGGCCCTTACTTGGGCAACAAGGCGGGCGTTGTAGCCCGGCCGTTCTTCCTGCTTGTAGGTACTTTCGTGTTCTTCATCGATGACGACAAGTCCCAAATCCTTGAAAGGACAAAAAACGGCACTCCGAACCCCAATCAGGACGCGGGCCTTTCCGTTTCTCATCCGGTCCCAGACATCAGCCCGTTCCGAGGCCGATAATTTGGAATGGGCCACGGCGACAGCATTGCCAAACCAGGACTTGAAGCGTTTCACAATCTGATCCGTAAGGGCAATTTCAGGTACCAGGACCATGACTTGTTTTCCATCCCGCAGAGCCTTATCGGTCAGGCGCAGATAGACCTCGGTCTTACCGCTTCCGGTCACCCCACGCAAAAGAAACGTATGGAACGTTCCCCTCTTGCGGCAGATTTCGACGGCATTGATGGCCGCTTGCTGCTCATCGGTAAGGATCATTTCATCCCTGGGAGCAGCGTCCGCATGGTAGCTGTCACGCAGGACCCGCTGCTTTCCTTCGGTAAGGATGCCTTTTGACACAAGGTTCCGGATGACGCCAGCTGATACGCCGCGGTCCTCAAGGACACGCACAGGAAGCGGATTCGTTCCTTGCAGAAGGGAAAGAACAAGGAGCTGTCCTTTCCCGCGCAGAATCCCCGCTTCTTTCTGGGCGAGACCATCTGTCGAAAGAGCAACGGTCCGTTCGAATTTTTCCTTAAGTTTATAGGTAACTTCATAGGTCAAGGAAACCGCTTTCTTGGTGATCAGGCCTTTAAGGGCCCCTTCCCCCCCCTCAAGACGGGCAATCTCTCGGCGTGTCATGGCCCCTTCTTGGGCTAAATAGGTGTAAAGGCTCCTTTCCCTTTCGGAAAGGAGCCCTTCTGCACCGGGCTCAGCATAGTAGCGTCCTACGGCAGCAATGCTTTTTTTGCCAGGAATAAAAAGCCGCAGGGCCTCTGCCAAAGGACAGAGGTAGTACTGGGCAATCCAGTGGGCAGTTCCCAGCATCTCCTCATCAAACCAAGGTTCCGTCCCGACGACGTCGACAATGGATTTGATTGCAAGGCTGGCATCAGGAGCTTCATCTGCCTCTACGATGAAGCCTTCCAGGAGCTGCCGTCCGAAAGGCACCACGACCCGCCAGCCTTCACCAATAAAGTCCAGGCTGGGAGGAACCTTGTAGGTAAATTGCCGGAAGAGGTTCTTAAGGGGCAGGTTGACAGCAACCTTTGCATAATCCATATCAATTCAACGCCTTTTTCAGTTCATCCACTTTATCAAGCCGCTCCCAAGGCAAGTCTACGTCTGTCCGGCCAAAATGTCCGTAAGTCGCGGTCTGTTTGTAAATCGGGCGGCGCAGGTCAAGGCTGCGAATGATTCCTGCCGGCGTCAGGGAGAAGGTCTCTTCGATGAGATCTGCAATTTGGGCATCATCGATGACCCCTGTTCCATACGTATTGACGCTGATGGAAACGGGCCGAGCCACACCAATGGCATAGGCAAGCTGGATTTCGCAGCGTTTGGCAAGTCCAGCTGCAACAACATTCTTTGCTACATAACGGGCTGCATAAGCAGCGGAACGATCCACCTTCGTTGGATCTTTACCGGAGAACGCACCACCGCCGTGACGGGCCATGCCGCCATAGGTATCAACAATGATCTTCCGGCCTGTCAGTCCGGAGTCACCTTGGGGGCCGCCGATTACAAAACGGCCTGTCGGATTGATATGGTATTTGGTTTTTTCATCGAGGAACCCCTCGGGAACAATGGGACGGATGACCTGTTCCATGATATCCCGACGCAGGGTTTCCTGACTGACCTCTTCGCTGTGCTGGGCCGACACAACAATCGTATCGACGCGGATAGGGCAATCGCCGTCATACTCTACGGTCACCTGTGTCTTTCCATCAGGACGCAGGTAAGGCAGGGTTCCATTCTTGCGAACCTCAGCCAAGCGACGGGCCAAACGGTGGGCCAGCGAAATGGGAAGCGGCATATATTCCGGCGTTTCATCCGTGGCATAGCCAAACATCATGCCCTGATCACCGGCACCGATCTTGTCATCACTGTCCTCTTTACCCTGCTTGGCTTCATCCGATTCATTGATGCCCTGAGCAATATCCGGGGACTGTTCATCAATGGAGATGAGGACGCCGCAGGTCGATCCATCAAACCCGTATTTGGCACGGTCATAGCCGATATCAATAACGGTCTGGCGGGCAATCTTGGCAATATCAACATAGCAGTCCGTGGAAATTTCCCCAACCACATGGATCTGACCGGTTGCCACAAGCGTTTCACAGGCAACGCGGGCATAGGGATCTTTGGCAAGGATAGCATCCAGGACAGCGTCAGAGATCTGATCGGCAATTTTGTCAGGATGTCCCTCGGTTACGGATTCTGACGTAAAGAATTTTCTCATGATTCCTCCTTTGGGTAAGAAAAAAGGCTCTCACGATGAGAGTCCTTATCTTCTCTCATCTTACAATCATTACATTGCAGGATTTAGCACCGTTGGCCATGAGGCCATGGTTGCTGTGGGTTCATAGGGCCATTCCCTCCGCCACTCTTGATGAGCATATGGAATTTTGACAATTTATTATACCCGAAAACAGTAGGAATAGCAAGGGGCACACTGGTCATTCCTCAGACCAGGAATCAGGCCGAATGGATACAGAGTGTGAACCCATAGCTTAAGAAAGATGACTTGGAAACCGTGGATCCATGCCTCATCGTACAAGGATTCGTTTCACGTAGGAGAGCCTTGCCTGGGGGCTTTTCCTTCTACCCACGTGCCGTTACCTCCCACGTCCTGCCATCAAGACAGCCATGTCCACCTTGCCAAGGAAAAATCAAATTACCAAGAAAAGAAAAAAAGAGGCCGCAAAAAATGAATGAAATGTACCCTCTTTACTGGACACCCAGTAAGGAGGGTACATTTTGCGTT
>OHEC01000114.1_pt1 | contig 58685 bp, 34 predicted proteins | sample 1567141 | NCBI WGS metagenome assembly OHEC01 (sample SAMEA3879567, study PRJEB24766) | human gut metagenome | biome: human-associated habitat; feature: feces | place: USA | collected 1985/1987 | reverse complement strand
ACTGCCGCCCGCTCATCCGACAGCACGGTTCGCTGCATTGCTGTACGATGCAGTTTCCCATACCCGTACTCAAATAAACGAAGACCCTCATGAGAAAGATAAAAGTAGGACTGGTGCAACAGTCCAATACCGCAGACACCAAGGCCAACCTTTACAAGTTGGCACAAAATATAGAAGACGTATGTAAGCGCGACGCACAGCTCGTCGTGCTTCAGGAGTTACACAACTCGCTCTATTTCTGCCAGACGGAAGATACGAGTATGTTTGACTTGGCAGAGACGATCCCCGGTCCCTCGACGGAAACCTTCGGTGCCTTGGCGAAAGAATTAGGCGTCGTCTTGGTGCTATCCCTTTTCGAGAAGCGTGCCCCGGGCCTATACCATAACACGGCCGTCGTCTTGGAGAAAGACGGTACGATCGCCGGGAAATACCGCAAGATGCATATCCCGGATGACCCCGCTTATTACGAGAAATTCTATTTTACCCCCGGTGATTTAGGCTTTGAGCCTATCGATACCTCTGTGGGGCGTCTTGGTGTGTTGGTTTGCTGGGATCAATGGTATCCGGAAGCAGCCCGTTTGATGGCTATGCGTGGTGCCGAGATGTTGATCTATCCGACCGCTATCGGCTGGGAAAGTAGCGATACGCAGGAAGAGAAGGACCGTCAGCTGGGTGCGTGGGTGACCATACAGCGGGGACATGCCGTGGCGAACGGACTCCCGGTCATTTCCGTAAATCGTACCGGGCATGAGCCGGACCCTTCGGGACAAACGGGCGGTATCCGGTTTTGGGGAAACAGTTTCGCAGCCGGTCCCCAAGGTGAGCTATTAACCGTATTCCCGAATGACGAGGAGGAGGTACGTGTGATAGAGATCGACAAGACTCGTAGTGAGAACGTGCGTCGTTGGTGGCCCTTCTTCCGGGATCGCCGTATCGACGCGTTTGGTGGTTTGACAGAACGATTTTTAGTATAATGACCGTATACACGCAAGAAGAGGCCGTCTTACGCATGAACGAAATGGGGAAAGCGGGACGGCCTTTCCTTTTTATTATTGATTATAAACGAGAGCGGATCTACGTGGAGAGTCCGGAAGAGATCGTTCCCTCTGAGTTGCTGTACGACCTGAACGGCTTTACGAATGCGAATCATGAACGTAACTTGCGGGATTCCTCTCATCTTATATCCGGAGAATCTGTTGAATGGCAACCCTCGTATGTCTCTTTCGAGGAGTACGCCCGCTCGTTCGAGACGGTCGCCCGACATATCCATGCGGGTAACTCTTATTTGGTCAACTTGACATGCGCTACTCCGGTACGCACGCATCTCTCCTTAAAAGATATCTTCTACCATTCCAAGGCGATGTATAAGCTTTGGATGCGGGATCGTTTCGTGGTATTCTCGCCGGAGATATTCGTGCGGATGCGGGATGGTTTCATTTATTCGTATCCCATGAAAGGGACGATCGACGCTACGCTGCCCGCTGCCCGGAGACGTATCCTCGATGATCCCAAGGAAGCGGCGGAGCATGCCACGATCGTGGACTTGATCCGGAATGACTTGAGTATCGTAGCCTCCGAGGTTTGTGTTCCCCGGTATCGTTATATCGATGAACTGCGTACGCATAACGGAGGCTTGTTGCAGGTCAGCTCTGAGATAAGAGGTCGTTTGCCGGAGGGATGGAACGGCCATGTCGGGGAGATTTTGTTCAGCCTCTTGCCTGCCGGCTCCATCACGGGTGCTCCCAAGAAAAAGACCTTGGAGATCATCGCCGAGGCGGAAACCTATGAGCGAGGTTTCTATACGGGGGTGATGGGGTATTTTGACGGCCAAGATTTAGACAGCGCCGTGATGATCCGTTTTATGGAACAAGTCTCTCCCCGTTCGTTTATTTTCAAGAGCGGTGGGGGAATCACCTCTAAAAGTGATATGAGATCGGAGTATAACGAGATGAAACAAAAAGTATATGTGCCCATCTATTAAGACCTTATCTGGAAAGCCGTTTGTGGAGACGATCCGTATCGAGGAAGGACGGATACATAACCTTCCGTACCATAATGCCCGTATGAACCGTACCCGCAGGGAGCTATTCGGAGCGAGGGAAGAAATTGATCTCACCGGTTATATTCATCCCGAGCCTCATCAAGAACGTACCAAATGCCGGGTAGAATACACCCACGAGGTCTTAAAGGTAGAATACGTTCCTTACCGTATGCGTCCGGTTCATTCCTTGCGATTGGTTACATGCGATGAGATCGACTATTCCTATAAGAGTACGGATCGACAACGCCTAAATGATTTATTCGCCCAGCGAGCGGAACATGACGATATCTTGATAATCCGTGACGGTTTGCTGACCGATACTTCCATTTGCAATGTCGCCCTCTGGAATGGTACCTCTTGGATCACTCCCGCACGCCCTTTGTTATGTGGTACGATGCGTGCTTACTTATTGGATAAAGGTCTGATACAGGCCGGGGATATCCCGGTGGAGGATCTGCCTAAGTATACCCGGATCCGTCTGTTTAACGCCTTGATCGGGTTCGGCGAAATCGATGAGATCACACGTATATACGTATGACCCTGCGCGAGTATCGGCGTGGCCCTGTGCCTATACCGGTAAGGGGTTACGCCGATACTCGTGTGGCCGCTTACCGGTATAGGCATGAGCCAAGGTGTTTTCTAGAACAATATATCCACCTCCATATTGCTGATCCATTCTACGGGACGGCCGGCCACCTTATTGCAAGTGACAGCGAATTTCAAGGGGAGGATAATTCCCAACGGGATGCGTAACCATCCCGGCATATTGAAATTATGGACACCGATCAGGGAACCTAGCTGGATACCGACCGAGGGGGCTACCAAGAAACGGGTCTCGTCGTTACGGCGGTCTATACCCATCTCGAAATAACTATACAGGCCGAGGAAGCGTTTCGGGGAAACGAATATATCCATGTTATAATTGGCGCCCGCCTTCACGTTCCAGTTCTTGATCGTGTAGGAGGAGGAAGGGGCGTGCATATAATAACCGGAGATCGTAGGGGATACCCAATGGGTGATGTCGCCCGGCTCCATGATCATGCCTTTCCCTTTCCCGAACTTATGCCAATTGATCATGCTGACGTTCAAGCGACCGCCATACGTCATGACACCGTCCCGGTTGCTATGGATCGGCGTACCGATCAAGAACATGAAGGAATTGGCTACCCTCGACCGGATGAAGTTTCGGGTAAAAGGCTCTTGTACGATCAATTGCAACTCCTCCTTGCTCGCTGCGGCGGAGGCTTCCAAGGGGACATCGTTCAGATCCGTCCCGAAGGGGATCGGGAAATCCTTGATTACCGGGAAACGATCGTAGACGAATTGGGGCAGGTGGTCTCGCTCGGAAGGGATCTCATTCAGGATATTCTCGTCCGATCCTTCCAAGGCATTCTGGTAGGCTTTCCATACTTCTACGATAGACTCGCAGGTGGCGGTCACGACTTGGTAGAATACCTTCGTCTCCCGCTCGTAGCTATCGCCTTTCTCCAAGGAATAAGGATGTTTCTCCATTACCCGGATATGCCGGTAATCATCGGCCTCGTTGTACTCCATCATGTTTTGGTTCAGACGTTTATCGCCGTAAGCGCTCCATGTCTCACCCTTTAGGTTGGCGGTCTGCACGGGGATGGTATTGTAGAAATCATGTAAGCTCTTATTGTTGGATACGGCGGAGGCAGAGAAGCCCCTACGTACCATTTGGTGTCCGGAGGCGAAGGAGTCTTGTAGGAAATGCTCGGCGAAAGCCTCGTACATCGTGGCGTAGAACATGAGGTTGCTCGCCATTCGCGTATCTCCTTTACGCATCTCTTTGCCTGCCTCTTGTGCTAGATAGATGGCGAAGATGTGGATGCAGAAATACTTGCTCATGGAGGGCAACTGATTTAATTTATCGAAGACCTTGTTCACTTCCGAGGGGCGTTGAAGGCGGCGGATCAGCTCGGGGTCGATCATCTTCAGGTGCTCGTTCAATCCCTTGCCATAGGCGTAGAAGTGGGAGAGGTCCTTGATCGCTAGGATACCGTAAGCCAGATTGATGTCGAGTAGCTCCTTGCTGTTGGCCCCGGTGAGGAACTCGTTCATGGCCTGTGTCTCCAAAGCCAGTGTACGGTTCGTCTTGGAGAAATGGGTTTGCAGGCCGGTCTCCAAGAGCATGGGGTTTTCCACATGGTCGCCGGCCAGTCCGCAAAGCGTACCGTAGGTCACGATATTCGGCAACTGCGTCAGCTCATTCATGGCGTAGGCGTAGGAGCCGGGCATATGCGACATGTTGAGGATCTGCAGCAAGGCGCTATCGGCGACGGCCTCGTTGGGGAAGATCCCGTTTTCCACCAGATAACGTGGGAGAAGGCTCATGGCACGGTCGCCGATCTTACGGTGCTCGGCGAAATCCCATGCGAAGGCCGAACTTGTTATCGCGCTGATACCCATAAGTAGGCATCCGCGGCGAAGAAGTTGTTTAATAGTGTTTCTCTTGTTCATATCTATACTTGTTTATAATTATCTGAATAACTCAAGCGCGAACTTCAACCCGACGCTTTGATACTTGAACTCTTCGAAGCCTAGGAAAAGCGCTATATGAAAAAGGTCGCTACCGATACCATACCCGAGCTCGCTGTAATTCGGCAATACGGGGGTCCATAGCTGGCTAAGGTAGAAACGTTCGGACACGAGGTATTTATGCGCCTTGGGATTGGGCTTGAGGAATCGCAATAGAATGAATGGGCTCTCGTACATGAGGTGCCCTTGAATATATTTGTCGGAGGCATTGTACCAATCCCCACCCAGATTATGAAAGATCCCGCCAAACCGGTCGCCCCAAGGCTCGGGGAAATAACGTTTGGCGAAATAGCTAAAATCGGCGAAGTACATGTTATGCTGGTTAAAAAAGAGTCCACCGCTTAGATTGTAACTCAGTCGTTCGGATAAGCCCAGCCGTACGGTCTGGTTCATGCCGGCCTCCATCCGCCAATAATTTCCCGTACAGCCGAGCAGGTCCGGTATACTTCGTGCCAGCTCGATCCGGAAGGTCGGGTAATGGGAATGCAGGTACTCTTTCCGGTAGCCGTCCATCCAGTAATATTGCCGGGGCGTGTAGGTAAGGCCGATAACCGGGGTGAACTCATTATGATCCTTAAGATCCAATCCGGTATCCTTGTTCTTTTTCACGGGCGTACGATGGTGGTATGTGAGTCCGGCCGAGAGCCGGAAGCCGTTCATCAGTTCTATCTGGTTCATCAGCTTGGCATAGTAGTGCTGGAAATACTTCAAGTTGAGATCGTCGAAACGGATTGGGGTATCTTTTAGGATCTCGTTGATCTGATGGATCACGTCGGAGGAATAGCTTTGATTGTCGTTGGCTATCGTGAGGTTGAGGATACCTTGACGCTCGGGGAGATATTCCCAGTCGGTCGTCAGTCGTAGGCGTAGCTCTCTCTGCTTGAACAGGAAACCGATCTCGGGGTGGAAACGTAGCTGACGGTCACGCTCGAATGTCTTGCTGATACGTGCTTCTTGCTTATAGGTGATCCCGTTGCTTCCGAAGGATAGCTGGAACGGGTTGAGCAGGCCGGAATATTTCACACGGGTACTCTTATAATCCCTGTCGACCGTGCTGGTGAGCCGCTCGCCGAGTTGGAGGTAGCGGGTGAGGGCGCTGCTGTCCGCTTCCGTCCTCGCCATGTTCGTTCCGGCGGTATACAAGGCTTTCTCGCCGGTAGTGAGCGGCTCGTCCCTCCGGCTATCCCAATAGGCGCTGTCTTGGGTAAAGGAGAGCGTATCGGAGGAAATGGTATAATACCGGGTCTGATCGAGCGAGCCGGATTTCCGGCTCTCATGATCTTCCTCTACCCAAGAGATCGACTTATAACGGAAAGCGGCGTGGATGTCGCTCTCTATCCGGTTGCCTAGGGCATGGTAGCGGACTCGCAGGTCGGCCTCTTCCGGGAGGATGAAATGCCTCTCGTCACGGTTGAAACGTACGCTCAGGTTGAACTCGGAGAAAGAGGAGTGTCCTTGTATCTCGATCCGGTCGATGGTCCAGAGGGCGTCGGTCACGTACAGGTTTCCGGATAGCAGCTTCTGGCTCCACCTCCGGGGGGTGAAACGGATGTTATGCACCGGGGTGCCGGAGATTGTGTCCGTGTTCTCCAGCCGGAAGGTGTAATATTTGAAAGCGTCGGGCGAGAGTGGCATGATCATGCCCTTGTCGTAGATCGTGGGGGAGTAGACGTTCAAGTTGACGAACGAGGCTATCTCCTTGTAATGCCTTCCGGTGGCCAGATGGCTGCTGTGGATGGCCTCGATCTCGTTACGATAATGGTTCGGGGCGTCGTAGCGGGTGAGGCCGCTCATCTCGAATATGGCGTCGCGGGGATGACGCTCTACCGGGAAGACGAGATAGGCGTATCGCAGTAGCTTGTTCCGTCGGGGAACGTGCGTACGGCCTTTCACGTAGGTCTCCGCCTCATAGCTCTCGAGGACGTGCTCGTAGATGGGGGCTTGATGGATTACCTGCCGCATGATGGAGTCGGCCCGTGTGACGGGTGTCTTCTCCTGTGCCCGCAGGTCTGAATGGACTAGCGGGCACAGAAGAAGTATGGATAGTAGAATAAGGTGTCCCGTCTCGATCCTCATCATGTTAATGTATGGCGAAGGTTGGGCATACTAATGCGCAAAGATGGCAGCCGACACATTTTTGCTCGTCTATCACCGGTTTGCGCATAGAGGTGAAACGGATAGCTTGATGTCCACCGTCGTTACAGGAAACGAAACAGCGTCCGCAGCCGAGGCATAGGCTGTTATCTACTGTCGGGTGGTGTATTTGCGTACGTTCCAGTTTCTCGGGGGGTACGATGTTCGGTAAAGCGATACCTATGAGGTCGGATAGGGTTTCATATCCGTTCTCTTGCATGAACAGTCGTAACCCTTCGCATAGATCGTCGATGATCCGGAAGCCGTATTGCATCACGGCGGTACATATCTGTAGGTTCGTGCAGCCTAGTAGCAGGAAATCGAGGGCATCCCGCCAAGTCTCTATACCGCCTATCCCGCTGATAGGCATCTTGCCGGCGGAAGGATCGCTCGCCAGCTCATGTATGAACCGGAGAGCGATAGGGCGCACGGCTTTCCCCGAATAGCCGGACACGCTGCTCAGTCCGCAGACAACGGGCCGGGCCGTAAGCGCTTTCTCATCGATACGGGTGATACATTTGATGGTGTTGATGGCGGCTATCCCGGTGGCTCCTCCTTCGTGGGCGGCGAGCGCCACGGGTGTCATCTGCCCGATATTCGGTGTCATCTTCGCTAGTATCGGCAGATGGGTACCCCGGCGTGTGGCGGCGGTGAACCGGCGTACCAGTTCCGGGTTTTGTCCTACGTCGCTGCCCATCCCTTCTTGCGTCATTTGTGGACAAGAGAAGTTGCACTCAATGATATCGGCCCCAGCCTGCGTGGAATATTGGGCAAGCCGTGTCCACTCATCGTCTGTCCGTCCCATAATGGAGGAGATGATTAATTTGTCAGGATAGCGTTGCTTGAGGCGATAGAGAGTATCGAAATTCTCTTCGACAGAGGCTTCCGACAATTGTTCCATGTTCTTGAATCCGATGAAAGGTACGCCATCCACCTCCATTTGGTCGAAGCGGGGGGATACCTCATGGATCGGATAGAACGATATCGTCTTGAAGCAGATACCGGCCCAACCGGCTTCGAGGGCCCGGACGCACATCTCGTAATTATGGGCTACGGGTGAGGAGGCCAGTATAAAGGGATTGGCGCAGCGGATGCCGCAAAAGTCGATCGCCAAGTCCGGAGACGAAGTGAGGGGAGAACTATCCGTCGGGTTTGGCATATCTTGCAATTGCCGTACGATTTGAGTGATGGATATCGCCCGGTCGGTTCGTCCGCGGAGGCAGGCCTTCTCGCAAGGATGCCCGTCGCAATCCTTGCAGGCTTCCATCCGGTAGGCCCGGAGGATAGCTCCCGCTAGGTTGTCCATTTTACAGGCCCGCAGCAAGCGGCCCGGATCTAGTCCGGGCTTGCATGCCTTTGTGCAGACAGGGGCATCGCACAGATAACAGCGATTTGATTCTTCCGTTAGGAGGCGTTTTCTCTGGAGGAGGTTTGTCTTCATGGCTTCTAACTGTATTATCTTACTACTTTCTGTACTTTCCGGTAACGTTCGGTCACTACCTCCACGGTGTACAGGTGTCCGGGCAGGCTGAAGATTGCTTTTCCGGATACCGCTTGCTGGTGACCGGTTAACGTGCCGTTCATGCTGTAGACGTTGACGGTGGCCCCCGGCAGGCAGTCTACCGTAAGCATGCCGTCGAGGAAGCGGATAGACAGGGGCTCGTCGGTCGTTACCTCCTCATTGCCAGTGGCGCTCACGTCACCTCGTACATAGGTGATGTTGTTGATGTCCCACGCCAATACGAAGGGTTTGTCGCTGTTTACCATGAAGGGAAAGGTGTCGGTGCCGAAGCTAATCTTCCGTTCGAGTAGCTTGGGGTAGTACTGGTCACGGAGCGTGTTCGACTTCTCGGCAGTGAGCAGATAGAGGGTGGATGAGAAGGACTCGGCTGTCTCTTCCGGCCTGACGTGCTTGTCCGTGCGTCGTATCTTCGAATAGGATGCGCTGATACCCTGCGAGGTTGTCGCCGTGGTCTGGTCCGTCCATTCCCAAGAACTTTGGTTCTCCAGTTGGAAGAAGGGGAATTTCAAATCCATAAGGCTGATGGCACCTTTGGTCTGACTGTCGGAGATTGTGCCGCTGGTTTCCAGCGTCATGTCGATCCGTTCGGAGTTGAGGCTGAAGTTGACGGACTTGCTGACATTTGGCTCGCTGGCGGTCATGGTGAGGATCTCACGGGCCTCCCAGTCTCCAAGTTTGCTTGGATTGTCTATGCGGAAAGGCTCTAGGTCGAGAGGCACTTCTACTTGTTTGATACTCTGCCGTGTCATGTAAGTATAGCTGAATATGGGCATTCGTACACTCTGTCTCCGGGTGGGGGAGAGGTATTCTAGGTCGCAACGGGTCAGAATGGGTACAGAGTAGAGGGCGATGGCCCGGTAGTCTGCTGTGTCGTTTGCTTCGAAGGTAACGGTGATGGACTCGGACTGGCTTGTTACTTCCTCGTGTTGTTTCTGGAAGGAGTATCCGCCGCCGAATGCTGCCGTGAGTTTATCCGTATGCGGTCCGAAGGAGCATTTGAGGTCGCTTTTATAGAGTCGGCTCACGGAGTTGCTGGTGCCCGATCCCATGGTGAAGGCAAGGCTTGAGGCTACGCCGAGGTCGCCGAACCACTCGTTATTATCCACTACCGTTGGAGGTGGTCCTTCGATGATGCCGACGAGGCGCACGAGATTGCGTAGCTCGCTGTTGCCGAACAGGGCCTTCTCGTCGTTGAAGGAACTGCGTCTCTCTACGATCTCGTTGGAGCGGATGGAGGCGATGTAGGCGTGCTTGTACCAATGGTATGGAGTCTGGTTACCTCGCAGCAGGTAGATATATTGCTTGTAGTAGAGCCCTCCGCCGGGAGCTGTCTCGGTGGTAGGATCTGCCGCGGTGGCTACGACCGTGTAGCCGTAGGGCAGGTCGGTGTAGATGGGTGCGTCGGTGGCGAAGCTGTTGCTGCCGGGGTAGAATTTCTTTAGGAAGTGTTCGCCCGTTCCCTTGCCATCATAGGTACAGTAGCTGAAGATCAGGGGATTTGAGGAAGCTTTGTAGCCGCTGGTATTGTCGGCTGCGTAGCCTTCTATATCGGCTTGGATGAGCTTGAGCGAGAAGGTCTTCGAGCGTCCTATGTCGTGATGCGCGTATTCTTCCCAGTTGGAGGGCCATATGTTATCCTTGCCATACTCGCCGCTGTAGCTGAATGCCTCGAAGGTACCGCTCTTGAGTCGGCCTATGATGAGTTTCTCCACGTTTTTTTTCTCGGTGTCGTCGTAGCCGTACCACGAGGTGGCGTCCCAGTGGTCGTCGGGATCGTATTCCATTGATATGCCTGTTGAGCCTTTTAGCTCGATATTATCGTGTCCGGCGTTGCGCACGGTGCCGCACCAGTCCCAGCCGCTGTTCAGCTCGGGGTCGCCGTATTGGTAGACTTGCAGTTTCTTGTTGGTGCGGCGGTGTAGGATGACGCAGATCTTGTCACGGTAGATGGTGGCGGCGAAGTTGGCGTAAGTTTTCCCGTCATCGAGCATACGAGTTTTCTTGTATTCTCCCTTTTTCATATCCACCTCGCCGATCCATATCTGGCCATTGGTATTATTCTTCCAGAGCACGTAGAAGCGATTGCGGTATACGATGATCTCGGCATCTTGGTATACGCCGAAATCATTGAGAAAGATCATTTTCTTACCGGTGTCGCCAACGGTGGATTGTTCCATTGTCCGGGTCTCGCCGTTCACCTCGAAAGCGATGAGGCGTATGGATGAGGGGCCGTTATTATCTATGTAGACCCCGTAGAGCTTCCCTTGGTAGTATTGTGCGTCGGTGAAGCAGTAATAGGCACCTCCGTCTTTATCCATATTGTGGAATTCTTTCACCTTATACAGTTCGGGATGTTGGCTGATCTGTGCCTTGACGGTGGTGGTAGAGGCACAGATAAGCAAAAATATGGCGATCAGCCGTATCGCTTGTGCTTTGAGTGTCGTTCTCATGTATATATCTGTTTAAGAGGTTTAGAAACTGATATTGAATTGTAACTGTACGGACTGCCTCTTGCCGAAGCTTCCGTTTACTCCGAGCGAGATGTTGTCAGCGAGGAAATAGTTCACCCCGGCCAAAGCGTACAGCTTGTGACGGGCGTGGAAGGTCTCGTCGATACGAACGGTATAGTCCTCGCCGGCATATGTCTTGGTGAACTCGTACCGGTCTTTCATCGTGTAGTCCTTGTAGAGGATCCCGGCATAGGGCACGAAATTGCCCAGTGCGTATCCGGCCACCACGGGCACGGCCCACTCTAGGTAACGGCGGTTGAGGCTGAGGTCTCGCAAGGGGATGGTCTTGCCTTGGTAATACACCTCGGTGGTCATGTTATCGCTGTTGGCATAGCGCACGCCGGGTTGGGTAGACATGAAAAAGCGGTCGGTGAAGGCATGGCCGTAACCTAGCCCTCCGCTGTAGATGGGTACCATGTTCTTGCTGAAGATGGTACTGCTTAGGTCGTCATCATCTCGGAAAGTCTCCTCGTGGGTGAAGTTGGTGGTACCGATGCCTGCCCACAGGCTGAGATTGTCCCATACACGATAGGAGAGGCGCAGGGAAATACTGTTCATGATGAGTCGGTGACTTACCGAGTGATTGTCCTCGTCGATTTGTTCGGATGTCCAATTCTCCGGGTTTCCCATCTGCCCATCTTCATCCACGCCAAATGACGTGGTGGAGAGCCAAGGGGTACTGGTATCGTGACTTCCGTTGATCTGTAAGTTGAAACGTTTTTCCCCCGTAGGATATTTGTCTAAGGGGATCAATATATCCGCCTTGGCTTGATAGACAGTAAAAACGGATAAGAGTAGGAGTGTAAAATGTCTCATATCGCTATTTATTTAGTTGAATCATTTACGTTGTTATAATATAGGTTGGCGAAGTACTCGATGGGAGTGTTGCCCGTCACCTCCTTGAATTGGCGGTAGAAAGAGGTACGGGAGGTAAACCCAGCCGTCTTGTATAACTCCTGCGGCTCTTGTGTGAGGCACTTGGAAAATTCCCGTATGAGGTACTCTACCCGATAGATAGCCAGCCAGCGACTGAAGTTCATACCCGTCTGATTGTTCAAGGTAGAGGATAGCCGGGTACGGTTCGTGCAAGCGAGGTTGGCCAACTGGCACAAATTGAACTGTGGATCGAGATAAGGCTTCTTATCCTCCATGATTTGTAAGATGCGGGCATATAGCCTGCGTTCGATTAGGGATGGCTTTTGCTTTTCTTCCATATTGGTACTGTCTTAAGTAACCCGCATAAGAGGGACTTGCGAGGTCAAATATAGACAGTCCCATTTGGTATACCAAAGGAAGAGAAAAGATGCGAACGTATTGAAACTTGATCCGAACGATCTGGTACACCAAGGGTCGTAAAGCCCTTGTTTCAAAGGTAAGGCAGGTACTTTAACAGATTATTTGCCGGTCTCTTTTCGTACGTTTCTGTATTGGTTGGGCGTAAGTCCGGTGACTTGCCGGAACTGCCGGAAGAAGGAGGTTCGGGAGGTGAAGCCTGATTCGGAGGCTAGTGCGGTGATGTCGCTGTCGGGACGTAGGGCGACGAGCGAAAGGAGGTGGTGTACCCTGTATTCAGCCAGCCAACGACTGAAGTTCATTCCCGTCTGCCTATTGAGGGTGGTGGATAGTTGTGTTCGGTTAGTACCCACTAGACGGGAGAGGGTCACAAGGTCGAGATTAGGATTTAAGAAAGGCTTTTGCTCTTTCATAACTGATAGGATTCGTTGATATAGGAGATTATCAGCTTTTGTTGTGACCTCGGTGTTTGCCTCTGAATGATCTGGTAACTTTATTTGTGGCCGGGAGATTAGCGGAAGCGGATCGTGTATTAGCAACCAAGCCGCATGATGGCTTATCAATAAATCGAATAACTGGCGTAGGCGACGGCGATGATTTCTCCACCAAAGGTATCCTCCGGTTAGGATAGCCATGAGCAAAATAATGACTCCGGTAAGGATATACTGGATGAGCCGTGCCTGTTCCGCCTCCACCTTCTGACTTTTTAAGCGGGTGGATAATAGTTCGTTTTGCAGGCTTTCGCTGATCATCTTTCTGCGTATGTTCATTTGCTCTTGGGCATAATGGGATTGTAGGGAGTCTGCCCGGTTTGCCTGTTGGATGGCTTCCGATTGATTTCCGGTCGCATAATAGCATTCGGACAACATACGTGCCACACGCACCTTATATTCCTCGATATTGTCTTTGTTCCTCAAGAGAGGCGTGGCGACATTATTGAATGAGACTCTGTCTAATTCCTCCAATACGGATAGTGCCTCTTTGTTTTTTCCATGTTTCCGGAGAGAGACGGCGTATTCCATGAAGAGTTGATATTGCAGATAGCTGATCGTGTGTATTTGGTGTTTCGCCTGAAAGTGACGGATATCGGTAATGCATCGTTGGGTCCATTTCTCCGCTTCTGCGATCTTTCCCGTACGGCTCAGTGCTATAGCTTTTACTAAGTGAGGAGAACTTACCACTTTATATTTCAAGTTCGCCAATGCGGAATCCGCATAGATGAGTGCCTGGGGATATAATCCACATTCAAGACAAGCGCTAGCCGCCGTGATATACCAGTTTTGAGGATTTATATATGCGTATTTTCGTGCCTCGTTTATCCATCGCTCGCATTCTGCGGGTTGGCGTGTCTGTGCGTGAAGAAATGCCATACGCAGGTGATTCATGAGAAGGTGCTTGTCTTTTATGCGGATGGCATAAGGTTTCATGCGGTCGAGTAGCATTCTCGCATGAGCCGTGTCCTGTAATCTGCAATAGCGAGTGTATATGATTTGGCGGGTTGCCAGCAAAAGCGAGTCATTCCCTATTTCTTGGGCATGGGTTTCTATCTCTTCGCATAGCTGGTCGTTCAAGGGACCGCTCAACAAAGAATAATCATTCAGTTGCGCTATTTGCTGATCCAATTGCTGCTTGGGTGGAAGAAGAGAGTGGGAGTCGCAGGCGTAAAGGACTGACAGTAGGAATATGTAAAGTATGCTTGTTTTCATGATGTCATAGTTTTATTTGTAATTCCAGAGCGAAAAAAGGCTGGGTATTTTGTTGAAGGTAAGATCTCGTGCTGGCTGAATAGCGAGTGGGGCGTAAATCGGCGAGGTTGTTGGCAAAGAATGCCAGCGTGATGTGCTCTCCGAAAGCTTTGTTTACCCGAATATTCAGCATACCATATGGTTTATAAGAGTTTGGCAGGAATCGTTCCGGTGCGGTGGTGGAGAGTAAAGGCGCGAAGGCTGGATCCTCTTTCTGTGCCTCGGTGAACGGATGTATGATTCCGTCTGTTCCACACCAATATAGGGGCCATACATTCTCGCCAGTGCTACCGTTGTAGAGCGTACGATATTTATAGAGCCATATCATTTGCCACGTAAGGGTAGTGGCCAGTCCGATTCTGGGGATGCGGGTGATGAAACGGAAGTTCGTGGAGATGATCTCCGAACGACTTTCATTTCCCGGTCCGCCTTGCTTGTCGTAAAAACCTACGTAGGGGTATTCTGTTTTATCTGTGTACTGGATTGGCCAGATCCCGTTAAGGGCCGTATTCTTTTCTCGTACACATAACCAGATTCCGTCTACGATTAGGGAGGTACGTAAGGGTGCGAAAGTTCCGAAGTCCGCCACCATCTCGACTCCATGCTTCTCCCTATGGAGCGTATTGACCGATACTGGTACCGGCGTGTAACTATATTTCTCTTGAAAAGGAACGGCCTTACCGTTCACCCATACTTGTCCGTCTCTGTACTCGGGATGAAGTTTGGTAGTTGATAAATAATCGTATTCCCGGTAGCTAAATGGAATATATTGCTCAGAGGAGGAAAAGCCGTTCGTCTGTTTCTCGAGAAAAGCGGTCATATCTAGCCGGAAGGCCGGAGTCTCCCCAATAAGGCCTGCCTCGATCTTTTGATTTACGGTAGACTTCAATTCTATATTTTGTACCCTTCCGGGGGCATGTGTCGTAAGAATACCAAGGGAGTTCCCACTCTCATTACGATCGTTATAATAAAAAGAGACCTTATCATTATAAACAGATTCCGGATAGAGTTTATCCAATGTCGGCATGAAACTGATCCATCCGACCCCGGCTTTTAAACTTAATTTGTAACCGGAAGGAGAGGAGAAGAAAGACCATAAAAGATTCAAGCGAGGTTCTGTCTGATAGATGAAGGCATAATCCCGGCTTTTTAACCCTTGATGCCTTAATCCGGCTTCTATCTGGAAGCTGGGAGTCTGGTATGTGGATTCTATAAAGCCGCAGAACGTATGTAAGAACGGAATTTCACGGAACGAGCGGGGACGGATAGATGTAGAAGGAGGCCTCTGCCGATCGAAATCCCTGCCTCGCCCTTCGTTACCCTCACTACGGTATGAGAATCCGGCTACTAAGCTGATCTCCCGCCCTTGTCGTAGAGGGAATAAGGTAGACGCCAGCATCTCGGTTTCTACATAAAAAGGTCGGCTTTCATTGACTAATGTGTACATGTAGTTCGAGGATAAAACATGGGCTTCCCATTCGCCGCTCTCTTTCTGGTCTGTATAAAGCTGGCTAGAGGCATTGTTGACCTGACTCTTTGTTTGTTTGCTTTTTTGAAGGGAACCGTCTATTCTCAGAGACAGCTTCTTGAGCCAACGTCGGTCGGGTTGCCATTCCCCTTGTATGGAAAATCGCTGATCTAATCGTTGTCTTTGCGTATGATTTTGCTCGTTGACGAATTGCTTTTCCTTTCCTATACGAGAGGTGTAAGTAAGGCTTAATTCTAGTTTTTTCCCTGCGGGCAGCCAATGGTAAAGGTTGGCTAAACGTATGCCGCCGGTATGGAAATCGCCTTGGCTGGTATAGTCCGCTAACAGGTTGAGCGTATGGCCTTGTGGGGAGATACAGAAGCCTTTTCCAAGCATATATTGTTTCAGTTTCGGGTTGTAACGTATACTGGTGGAGAGAGGCATTCTACCTTGATGGGTCTTGAGTAATAATACGCTATTTGTTAAGTTTCCGTACCGGGCAGAAGGTATTCCCCGGATGATTTCCGCCTCTTTCACTTGGTTGAGAGATAGAAAACGGGCATCATATCCTTCGTAAGGCTCGTTGATGCCGGCGTTGAAATGAAGAGGAGAACCGTCTATCCATATTTGGGCACCCATAGCTGCGTTCTTATGAAATTGGTTTACCCCGTTCTTTAAAGAAACCTCCCGGACTGAGAAATATTGCGCGTCTGTTACCCCAGAATTATTGGTGAGACCTCCCGGTAATAACTGTGTCAGATCAGCGATCGTGATCGGTTGCGTATGTTCCAACGTTGACGCTGGAAGCAAGGAAACCGTACCCGGAGTCTTAGACTCGATGGCTGTTACCAAAATGTTGGGTAAATAGAAGGACAGAGTATCCGGTTGCTCTTGCCCGTGAAGGTAATAGCCCGGATGAAGTGATGACAACAAGAGAAGTTTCGTCACGATCCTTACTGGTATTTTGTATAAAGTTGAGTAACGCATGGTATTAGACATATTATAGCCAGATGACAATACTGAAACTTCCACCCCCTCCAAGGGTAGATTGAGGACTTGTCGTTTGTTCGAGACTACCCTTTAAACGAAATCCCGCTGATAAGGCGGAATGAATGGGATGCCGATATTCCATTTCCGCACCGATACCCAGACGGGTTGCCGTGCGAGCAATAAAATCCTCGTTCACTTTTTGCATGTTCTGCTCTAGCTTGATTTCTGCTGAGCCATTCTCATCCTTCTGCGTTTCCTTTTCCCATTTGATCTCGGTACCATAGCCCGATACGATGTACACGGACGGGCGGATACTTAGCTTGTTTTCTTTAGGTAGGCGGATTTGTCGGAAAAACGCGATCTCTCCGTGGAAGAGCCCTGTATATTGTTTGACCGTAAAAGGATATATGTAGAAATCATTTTCCAAACGATTCCATCCGACAGTCATTTGCCATGTGGATGCCTTTCCGCCCGAAGTATCATTCTTTGTCGCCTCGTAACTTAGTTGGGTAGATAACATCCGTTGCCTTGCTAGGCGATAGGTGGCGAATGTAGTCCATATGGCAGACGAGCTTGTGGTGGGATTCCGTTGTAATATGCGGTTGGCCGTAGTTTGGTTGAATCGGGCTGTGGGCGACCAGATATGCGTCCACGATTTATTCGTTCGGGTAAAACGACCTTGGTAACTGATTTGATGCAGCCGCTCTTCCCAGCCTCTCAAGTTTCCGGAGTTATTGGGATTGTCCGCTAATTGCTGGGTCTCGTAGGAGAGATCGTGGAAAAGACTCCAATGCTCTTTTAGGGTTTCCGCTTGCAAGGAAACACCTAGGCGTTTTCCTTGGCTGCGAAACAGGAAACTTCCCGATAATTCTTGCATCGGAAGCCAATAACCCAGAGGAAATGTATAAAGTTTATCTTTACTATCCGTATCATACGTTAATTCCTCTGTACGATGGGTATAATGGATCGAGGCTCCAAAACGTCTGCGTACTTGTTCGTAAACGATACCTCCTGATATCCGGATTAAGTGTGCCATCCCATGGTAGATATGGTAAGAGGAGCGATCTTCGTTGCTTGTTGCTGTATAGTCTCCATCTATCCCGACCTTGATTTTCGGGGATAAGACGTAAGCCGCTTGTCCGTAGATCCTGTATTTCTCGATGCGTTGTGGCTCTCCCAAGGAATCGCCGGCCGTAATCAGATAGTCCGTTTGCGATAATAAATTCCATTTTCTCCCTTCCAGTAGGCTTTGCGACCAATCGATGCCACCCGCCAACCAAAGCAGACCCAGCTTTCGGTTACCGGATACATAAGCCCTATAGGTCTGTGTTTGATCCGGCTGGTCGCTGGCAGGCAAGGCGGCTTGGTGGATCAAATAACTTAAACCAGCTTCCATAGCGCTGTCCTTAGGCACATAGCTGATGCTGACAGGATTGGCGGATAAAGCCCATGCGCTCTCTTGTTGAGCCCATGACCGTGAGGCATAGACAGATAGTGATATCATACATAGAATGATAGTGATCTTCATAGAGGCTTACCGTTTTAAGGAAGGTGGACTTTTCTCGAAATCCTCGGCGGTGTTATTGGAATCTTTCCAGCGGAAGCGTTTCCCCTCTTGCTCATATTTCCGACGCATTGCCAGGCCGGAGCCACCGGACGTGGCTATACCCGGACTCACATCCATAGAAGATGGGATACGTGTGTAAGCTACCGTAGAGGTTGAAGAGACAAAATTCGCGATATCCAGCACCCAATCAGCGGGTATATGGAGGTATTTTAGCGTATTGAAACTCTCTGGTTCTTTTTGGATGTGATCCGGATTGGCGATCCATTCTCTTAAGTCCGTTTTGGGACGGAACAAGAGGATCGTCGGGCCGTTCATGGAAAACAGATAGGAGAAACCGGTGCCACGCCATACCAAGTTTAGCGGTTTTACACCGGCGGAGATTTGGCTTCCGGTCAAGATAGGATCCCAAAACGCCCATTCCACGCCGGATAAATCGAGCGAGGCCGGAACTCCCACTTCGCTATTGGTATGGTTTATGGCGTTAATCGCTATTGTTTGTCGCTCCCCCGGTTGAATGGGATATTCGGTTCCCGTTCCCGGAAACTCCCAGCACATCATGAATAAAGGTATTTCTTTCATATCGGTATGGAGCATCCATCCGGAAGGCTTTGTCACGCTTACGGGTCCTGCTTGTGCGATACATAGGCCATCTAGGAAAATCAAGTCATCGGAGTTATTGACCAACGTGAGGTATTGATCTTTATTATAGACATTTTTCCCGTCAGGCCAGAGGCAACCGCTGAAATAGATCTCGCTAATCAGCAGACGGCCTCGTTCGGACACTTCCAAAGGTATTTCCACGGATCGTTCTTCTCCATTGGCCTCGAACTGGATATTGGAGAGGCTACCACTCAATATATAATCTCTGTTGCCAGTCGTGGTTTCCTGATTTGCGGAGATTGCGCATATGCCAGCGGTTAGTTCAAATAGAGCTAGTCCATTTGTGTCGGTGGTCGTGGTGTAGACACAGCCTATACTTTGATTGATTAGTGTGACCGGGATATTCGCCAAGGAGATATCTGCGTATCCGGAAGGTTTCTTCAATTGGATATGGATACTCCCCGTTTTGAAATACTCATTCTCGCATCCTGCCAGAAAACACAGACAGAGCAGGTGGGTGAGGAGAGAAAAATGTTTGTCTATCATGAATATGGGGCATTGTGCTTAATAATTGTAGACAAATATATGTGATTTTTTTATATTTCCATTTAGGAGCTAAAAACATTAACAGTTGTGTTCTTCTTATTTCGGTAGCTTCAGCACGAACCGGATCAAGGCCACGAACACCTTCCCGTACCGGTCCAGCTTGATTTGCCCCACGCCCCGGATGTCGCTAAACTGATCCAAGGTGACCGGTTTCTTCTCCACCATGTCTTCCAAGGAATCGTCGGAGAAGATGATATAAGCCGGCGTATGCTCTCTCTCGGCGATTTGCTTGCGAAGTTGGCGGAGGGAGTCCAGCAAGGTCTCGTCCGTGGAGGCGGACTGGATCGGGCGGATCGGCTGGGCCTTGAAGGAGGATTTCCGCTCGCCTCTCCGGACGGGGCGTGTCAGCTCTTCCGGTTCCCGATAGATGACGAGCTGGGCCTTTTGCTCCCCGTATAGGACACGCCTGCCTAGCGGGGTCATCCGTAAGACACGCTCGGCGGCATAGTCGATCTCCATGTATCCGAGTTGGATCATCTGGTAAATGTACTCCTTCCATTCTTTATAAGAGAGGTCCCGTCCGGCGCCGTACGTCTTTAGCTTATCGTATCCTCTCTCTAGGAGTTCCGCCCGCCCGGAGGCACGTAATATGTCGATCAGCATTTGCATGCCTACATGCTCGCCGGTGCGGATGACGGCGCTCAGCGCTTTTTGTATCAAGACACTGCCGTCGAAACGTCGCGGAGGGTTCTTGCACACGTCGCAGTTGCCGCAATCATGGTCCGCCTCCTCGCCGAAATAACTGAGCAGGACACGGCGGCGGCACATATCGGACTCGCAGTACCGTCTCATCCGGTTTAGCTTCTCCAAGTTCACCTCGCTTTGGCCACTCTCCTCGGCGAAACGACGAAGTACGATCAAGTCGCTCAAGGAATAGAACAGGAGGGTGTCGCTTTTCATCCCGTCCCTTCCGGCACGGCCGATCTCTTGGTAGTAATTCTCGATACTCCCCGGCATGCTGTAATGCACGACCCAGCGGACATTACTCTTGTCGATACCCATCCCGAAAGCTACCGTGGCGCACACCACGTCCACCCGGTCGTTGATGAAATCGTTCTGGGCTTGTTCCCGTTGGGCGGGCTGGAGGCCGGCGTGGTAGGCGATCGCCTTGATATTATACATCGCCAACTCATCGGCCAGCTCGGTCGTATCATTGCGGCGCATGCAATAGATGATACCGCTCTGCTCCCGGTGCCCCCGGATGAAATGGACGATGGCGGCGATCTTCTCTTTCTTGTTAAGCCCCCGGCGTACCGTGAGGGAGATGTTCGGACGGTCGAACGACGATATGAACGTTTGGGGCGTGCGAAGCCGTAATTGCTCTATGATATCCTTCCGGGTGATTTTATCGGCGGTAGCGGTCAGGGCCACGACCGGCACTTTCGGGAAACGCTCCTTCAAGATCGCCAATTGCGTGTATTCCGGACGGAAGTCATGCCCCCAATGCGATACGCAATGCGCCTCGTCGATAGCGATGAGCGAGATATCCAGCCGGGGCAGGAACCAATCCGCTTCCACCTTGATCCGTTCCGGGGAGATATACAGCAATTTGATCTTGCCTTGTACGCAAAGTTGTTTCACCTGCTGTTGCTCCTCTTCCGGCATCATACTGTTCAACGCCGCTGCCGGGATACCGTTGGCGATCAACCCCTCTACTTGATCCTTCATCAAGGCGATCAAAGGAGACACTACCAAAGCCGTACCCGGCAGATAGATCGCCGGTAGCTGGAAGCAGATCGACTTGCCACCACCCGTAGGCATTAGTACCAACGAGTCCTCTTTCTGTAGGATACGCTGTATGATGTCCGCCTGCAAGGGACGGAAGGAGGTATATCCGAAGAACTTTTTCAGTAGTAGTAATAATTCTTTCATATCGCTTTACGGGCATAAAAAGCGCAAAGATAGTTTATATCATAAAGTTTTACTACCTTTGCCCGCATTATTTACATAACGAGCCGTGATGGCTCACCCTATTTTAGAATGACATTTGAAGATTTAGATTTGATAGAGCCGATACGTAAGGCTCTCGTGCAAGAAGGTTATACAACTCCAACACCTATACAATCAGAAGCGATTCCCATCGTTTCGCAAGGTTATGATTTATTGGGTTGCGCCCAGACAGGAACCGGTAAGACGGCGGCCTTCTCCATCCCGATTATCCAGCGGTTATATCTCCAGAAGAAGAAAGGTTACAAACGGGGTATCAAGGCATTGATCCTTACGCCTACCCGTGAGCTTGCCATCCAGATCGGAGAGAGCTTTGCCGCTTACGGGCGTTTCGCCGGATTACGCCATACGGTGATATTCGGGGGAGTGGGACAAAAACCCCAGACGGAAGCCTTGGAAAGAGGCATCGATATACTGATCGCTACGCCGGGACGTCTGCTGGACTTGATCGGACAAGGATTCATCCACTTGGATACCTTGGAGTATTTCGTTTTAGACGAGGCGGACCGTATGTTGGACATGGGCTTTATCCATGACATCAAACGTATTTTACCGTTATTGCCCAAGAAACGCCAGTCCTTGTTCTTCTCCGCTACCATGCCTCCCGAGATCGAACGTCTGGCCGGTACGATCTTGAGCGAGCCTCGAAAGGTGGAAGTGACTCCAGCCTCATCGACCGTTGACGCGATCGACCAATCCGTTTATTTCGTCGAGAAAGCCGAGAAGATCAACTTGCTGAAAAGCCTGTTGGAGAACCCGAAACTGGAATCCGTATTGATCTTTACCCGTACGAAACACGGGGCGGACAAGGTGGCCCGTGTCTTATCCAAGGCAGAGATCGGTGCCGAGGCGATCCATGGCAACAAGAGCCAGACCGCCCGCCAGCGTGCCTTGACGAATTTCAAGGATCATACGACCCGTGTGCTGATCGCTACGGACATCGCCGCCCGAGGAATCGACGTGGATCATCTGACGCATGTCATTAACTATGAGCTTCCCAACGTACCCGAGACCTATGTGCACCGGATCGGGCGTACGGGCCGTGCGGGCCGTGAAGGCGTGGCTTTCTCTTTTTGCGACGCTGAGGAGGTACCTTTGTTGAAGGATATCCAGAAATTGATCGGCAAGGAAGTCCCCGTAGCGGGTGGTCATATGTATGAGACCAAGGAGGTGAAAGCCGCCGTCGCTGAAAAGAAAGAGGCGATCAAGCAAGAATCGAAACGCCGTAATATGTTCGGAAGCAAACGTGACGGCAGTTACTGGCGTAACAAGAAGCGTGCCGCCAATTCTTCTAAGTAATCCAAGTTGTTGTATTGTAACGATGTATAGTGCCATGCCTTTCCATCGCATTGGCACAGTTGTGCCACCAGCGTGGCATGGCCGTGCCACAACGATGGCAAAGGCGTGCCATAAGGATGGCACAGCTATGCCACTTGTAGGGCATCCGGTTCGTCACCTAGGTATCTAAAAGTCTGCTTTAGCGAGTTGTTTGGCACTATTGCCCTATACTTTCTTTTAAAACGAGTCGATCTTTAGAATATTTCGTTATTTTTGTGACTTCAATTGTGAGTGAAACTTAAGGGTTGATGTTTGTGCTGATTGTAAAGGAGGACATAATATCTCGGATCAATAATGGCGATGCCAAAGCATTTGAACAATTATATACGACATTCTACGTGTACCTATGCGCCGTGGCAACTAAATATGTCTATAATTCGGAGGCGGCACGTGAGATCGTTAATGATGTTTTCATGAATGTATGGAATCATCATTCGGCGTTAATACATCCGGTAAACGCTTATTTAATTCGTTCGGTACGTAATTATTGCCTGAATTATTTAAGGGACAAACGCCATCAAGAAGTCCCTTTATCAGATGTACAAGAAAGCTTATTGTCGATACAAGAGTTGCAGATAGACGCAGACCCCCATCCGTTGGCTTATCTGGAGAACAAGGAATTCGAGGAGAAAATCTATCGTGCCGTGGATTCCTTGCCCGCTAGATGCCGGGACATCTTCGTGCAATATCTTTACCATAACAAGACCTATGAGGAAATAGCGATAACAAATCATATCAGTTCCAGTACGGTACGAGTACAGATCAAGATCGGTTTGGCGAAGCTGCGTGAGCTTTTAGGCGATCTTTACCCTCTTTTCTTACTTATATTTAATTTTTTCGAAAAATAATTGGAATCTCTTTAAACGGAATCTCTAAAACATGTGTATATAATAGAAACCGGGTTAAAACCGGCGCCTTTGTTAATATCATGGAAATAGAGAATAAACACATAGAAGATTTAATTTATAGCTACCTCATGGGAGATATATCCGAGGAGGGGCGAAATGAATTACTACAATGGTTGGAAACGGATGACGCTCATAAACAACGCCTTTCCGAGATGGCGGATTGTTGGGCTATGGCACATGTACCTTTGTTTGCCTCTGATATGAAAGCCGATTTCCAAAAACATTTCGGGACTCTTACCGATCCCGCTATTTCTTCTGAAAAGAATCATTGGCTAAATTTTCGGTTTCTAGGAAAAGTTGCCGCCTCCGTCTTGATCGTGGTATCGGTGGGGACTGCCTCTTATTATATAGGTACGAGACATAGTCAGCCGAAATCTGCCGCCTTGGCTTATTTTGAGACGACAACTCCTATGGGAGCCCAAACGAAAGTCGTTTTGCCGGATCAATCCGTGGTTTGGGTTAACGCAGGTTCTACGTTGAGATATGGCAGTGATTTCAATACGGACGGACGTAGCGTACAGTTGGATGGTGAGGCTTACTTCGAGGTTACCCGGGATTCCTTGAAGCCTTTTATCGTAAAATCAAAGAAGTTGGATATCAAGGTTCTAGGAACCAGCTTTAACGTAAAGGCTTACGGAATGGATGAAATGACTGATGTCACTTTGGTATCGGGAAAAGTAAACGTGAGCTTGCGGGATGAGGTTGTCCATGCGGGCGATGTAACCTTGACTCCAAACCGGAAACTAAGCTTTAACAAGGAGACCAATAAAGTGAGAGTCAGCGAGGTAGATGCCAAGGATGCTCTCTCTTGGATGGACGGTAGCCTGAAATTCTCCGAGCAACCTTTCATGAGTATCGCCAAGGATTTGGAACGTAAGTTCAACGTGCGTATCCGCGTCGAGAGCGATCCTTTAAGAAAGGAAATCTTCTCCGGTAGCTTTACGAAAGATTATTCGTTGGATAAGATCCTTCGCGAGGTGGACGTGGATCACAAATATGTGTGGACCCGCTCGGGAGATGAGATTATTATAAAAGATAAATAAAAATACAAACCTTAATCCTAAGGTGCAAGTGTGGATAATAGTATAAACGAGAAAATTATTTATTAAATCTAACATTAATGGAAATGAACTATTTCAAGAAGACCGGTAAGATGATGGTAGCCGCATGTATGCTTGCGGGACTGCCGTTTATCCCCGGTACGGTTTCAGCGTCCGAACTTCAGACACAAATGATGTCTGTTCAAATGGAAAGTACGACATTAAAAGAGCTTTTCGATTTGATCGAGGAAAAATTTAATTACACGTTCCTTATCCGTAACAATGACATCAATCTGAATGAGCGTATCTCAATCGACATGTCGAACCGCTCGGTCGAGGAGATTTTGACGACGGCGCTGAAAAATCAGCATGCTGATTTTGTTGTAAACAACAATAGGATTGTTGTTTACAAGTCATCTTCTAATCCAAATGAGTTGAGAAATGCGGAGAGAATGGTGGCTCAGCAGACGATTACGATTTCAGGTACCATTGTTGACGCGGTGACTGGTGAGCCGGTAATTGGCGCGAACGTGCTCGTGAAAGGCACTACGAACGGTACCAGTACCGATTTCGATGGAAAGTTTAGCTTGGAAGCCCCGGCCGGAGCTACTTTGGTCGTTTCTTACATCGGTTACGTGAACCATGAGGTTAAGGCTACTAGCGCTCCGATGACCATCCGTATCAAGGAAGATACCCAGAACCTTGAGGAGGTTGTTGTGGTTGGTTACGGCGTGCAGAAGAAGGAGAGTTTGACGGGTGCCATGCAGGTGGTGAGCAACGAGAAATTGTTGGATGCCACTAGCCCTACGGTCGAGAACTTATTGTCTGGTAAGGCTCCGGGCGTGCAGGTAACTTCGGGTGGTGGACAGCCGGGTGCCGCTGGTAAAGTAGTGATCCGTGGTAAATCTACGGTAAACGGTAGTACGGACCCGCTTTGGATCGTGGATGGTGTAATCGTAGGTACGGATGCTGGTAGCTTGAACCCGGCTGATATCGAGTCTATGTCTATCTTGAAAGATGCCGCCTCTACCGCTATTTATGGTTCTCAAGGTGCGAATGGCGTTATCGTTGTGACCACGAAGAAAGGTAAGATCGGTAAAGCTACGATCAACGCTTCCGTGAAGATGGGTGTGAACCAGTTGCATCGTGGTAATATGAATATGATGAATGGCGAGGAATTATATGATTATTATAAGTCTTTCGCTAATCAAGATGCGCTTCCGAGTTATTTTACGGAGGATTTGCGCAATCGTAACTTCGACTGGTGGAAAGAAGGTACGCATCTGGGATTCGCTCAGGATTATAACGTATCTGTTTCCGGAGGTTCGGAGAAGATCAAGACGTATACATCCGTTGGTTACTATAATGAGGATGGTGCCGTAAAAGGATATGATTATAAACGCTATAACTTACGTTTTAACGTAGACTACCAAGCGACAGATTGGTTGACTATCAAACCGAAAGTATGGGCTACCCGTAGTGACGTGATGGACCAACAGCAGGATTTGGAGGCTATTATGTACGTTAACTTTCCTTGGGATTCTCCCTATGACGAGAATGGTGAGCTGATCCAGCAATACAGACCTACTACTTGGATCAATAGCGACGCTACCAACTACTTGTATGACCTACAATGGAATTATGAGAAGAAGACTTCCTACGAGTTTATGGGTAACTTCGACTTTGATATCAAGTTTACCGATTGGTTGACTTTCGCATCCGTAAACAACTATAAGTATAACAGTATCGCCTTAAAGAATTATAAAGATCCCCGTTCTAAAAAAGGTGAGGCCGATAATGGATTATTACAAGACAAGACAACTTCTTCCTATAGAGTATATAGCAACCAGTTGCTTCGTTTTAACAAGGTATTCGACAAGCATTCTATCAACGCTATCTTAGCTTACGAGTGGAATACTTTCACGCAGGAGATCAAAGACCAGACAGCGGCAAGTTTCGCTCCGGGTTTCTCTGTAGCGGATGTGGCGACTACTCCTAAAACGATAAAGGGAGAACAAAAAGAATGGGCTGTACAATCTTATTTGTTCAATGCCAACTATGCGTATGACAATCGTTATTTATTGTCTTTCTCTTTCCGCCGTGATGGTGCCTCAAACTTTGGTGAGGACGCTAAATATGGTAATTTCTTCTCTATAAGTGGTGGTTGGAATATCCATCAGGAGGAATTCTTCAAGGCTAAGGATTGGGTACAGCAATTGAAGTTGCGTGCTAGTTATGGTTCTGTAGGTAACCGTCCTACCGAATTGTATTCGCAATATACTTTATACGCTATGTCTACGGGATATAATGGTGACCCGGGTGCGGTAATCAGCCAGAAGGAAAATAAGAACTTGACTTGGGAGAAGACGTATACCGCAGGTGTAGGTATCGATGCAATCTTGTTCGACCGTTTGACAATCAACTTGGATTATTACAATAAGAAAACAACCGACTTGCTTTACAAGGTACCTCTGCCCGGTGTGACTGGTATCACGGGTATCTACCGTAACGTAGGTTCTGTTAAGAATAACGGTTTTGAGGTTTCAATGAACGTGGATATCTTGAAAGGTGGCGATTGGAGTTGGAGCGTTGCTGCTAACTTGGGTCTGAACCGTAATAAGATCACGGAGCTTTATGGTGGCAAGAGCGAGATCATCACTTCTAACGCAGGTTCAAGTTATGCCATTTCTATGGATAAAATATTGACTCCGGGACATGACGTGGATACTTGGTATGGTACAGAATGGGCTGGTGTAGATCCGGAAACAGGATCTCCATTATGGTATACGACGAATGAAAACGGGGAACGTGTAACGACCTCGAATTATAGTGACGCCTCCAAGCACCAAACAATAATAGGTAAGCTAAGCCCTGATTTCTACGGAGGTTTCTCTACTGACTTATCTTGGAAGAACATAGATCTTTCCGCAGTCTTCGGTTATTCCGTAGGAGGTGAGGTTTACAACTACGACCGTTCTATGTATGATAGTGACGGCGCTTATGTAAACTATAACCAGATGAATTTGAAAGAGGGTTGGAACCGTTGGGAAAAACCGGGTGATATCGCTACCCACCCTAAAGCAGAGTATGGAAATAAGAGCCAATCCAGTAAAGGATCTTCTCGTTATTTGGAGGATGCAAGTTATTTACGTTTGCGTAGCTTGACGTTGGGTTACACATTGCCTTGGAAGATTCAATATGTAGACAATATTCGTCTTTCTTTCTCAGGTGAGAACTTATTCGTTATTTCTGGTTTCTCCGGAGTAGACCCGGAACTTCCTGCTGAGGTAGGAAGCCAGTACAAGGCCGGTTCGGTTGGTGTAGCTATCTCTCCGTATCCACAAGCTCGTAAATTCATGTTTGGCTTAAATGTTACATTTTAATTAAAAGAATAATAATGAAAAAAATCGCTATAGTGGCTCTTGCGGCAGCTGCCACATTTATAACAAGCTGTGATATCGAACGTATGCCTTATGATAAGTATACGGAGGATAAGATCATGGAGGATAAAGATGCCGCCGTCGATGTCTTATTGAATGGTTGTTACGCTAAATTAAAAACAGCCTCTGAACATTTGCATTATTGTGGTGAGTTCCCCAGTGACAATGTTTGTAAGGATAAACCGACTACCAACCCGTTCGGTACTTATTTCACTTACCAGCATACGGTAAATAACGGTGGTCTTACTAACGTTTGGAATAGTGCTTATAATATCATCTCTCAGACCAGTTCTTTGATGAAAATGATTAACGAAGGTGAGTCCACTGAATTGAATCAGAAACTAGGTGAGGCCTATTATCTGCGAGGAATGATGTATTTCTATCTTTGCCGTGTGTTTGGCCGTCCTTATTATCAAGAGCCTGAGAAGAATTTAGGTGTGCCTATCGTAAATGGAATGCCTGATGATATGGATAATCTGGATCTTCCGGATCGTTCATCCGTGAAACAAACCTATGAACAAGCATTGTCCGACTTGAAAAAGGCGGAAGAGTTGATGACAACGTTTAAGTCTACCGCTTATGCCTCAAAATATGCGGCTCAAGCTTTATTGGCGAAAGTCTATATGTATATGAGCGGTACGTTTGAGAATCCGGATAAGGAGTATGCTCAATTATCTTATGACTATGCGAATACGGTGATCGAAAGTGGTCAGTTCTCTATGTTGGATCGTGCAAACTTCATGCGTTATAATGAATTCGCTCCGGATGCCGCTTCACAGACAGAGACTATTTTTGCTGTGAAATTTGTAGCCTCAGACTGGGAGGATTGGGGTGACCCGCTAGGAAGTATGTATGCTGAGATCGATGGTCAAGGCTGGGGCGAGGTTTACGCCAGTGCCAAGTATATGGATCTTTTGCATGAGACGGGTAAAAATACGGATGCTCGTGAGGCATTTATTCATCCGCAATATAAGGAAGATGCGAATGGCGATCAGATTCCTGCGTTCCGTTTCGTCGCAAATTTATATACGGACGGCAAGGTTTCCGGTTACGTATATCGTCAAGGTGAAACCAAAGAAGTGGGAGGTAAGTTAATCGCTACGGTAGATGGTGAAGAATATACATTAACTCCGGTAGATGTGGATAATAAGCGTTATTCTATTAGCTATAAGGGAGAAACGTATGAGGGAGATTATGACTACTTTATGTTGGAAAGTCAAGGAAACCCGAAATTCTATAGCTATAAGTGCTCTAAGCAAGATGGCTATCCTCACCTTTATTCACCGGTTATCTCTCGCTTAGGTGAGTTATACCTGATTCGCGCCGAGGCTAGCGCTAAATTAGGAAACTATACAAAAGCATTAGCCGATTTGAATACCGTTCGTACCCGTTCCTTACCTAACGCCGGATATAAATCTTTGGATGCGACAAACGCTCATGAGCTTATCATGAAAGAACGTCAGTTGGAATTAGCTTACGAGGCTGACCGTGGTTTTGATGTATATCGTGTAGGCGATACGATGAAACGTCATTACCCGGGATTCCATGACGGCGTGCCTGAATATCCTGCTACCAGCCCGTTGGCTATCCAGTATATTCCGCAGTCTGAGATTAACGCTTATCCGGGTACATTAACTCAGAATCCGTAATAAGCGATGAATAAGTATTGTATAATGAGTGTGTTGGCAGGGTTTTCCTTGCCAACAACTTTAATAGCTCAATCAGCTCCCCGGCAACCTAACGTGGTGATCATCGTAGCCGATGATCTCGGGTATGGTGATCTAAGCTGTTACGGGGCTCATCGCATACAGACTCCGGGAATGGATCGTATCGCAAATGAAGGCATACGCTTTACGCAAGGTTATTGTACGGCGGCTACTTCTACCCCCAGCCGGTATTCCTTGCTTACCGGATTATATCCTTGGACAAATAGGGATGCCAAAATACTTCCCGGTAATGCGGCTCTGATTATCAATACTCAACAGGTTACCTTGCCGAAGGTGATGAAGCAAGCGGGCTATGTCACCGGCTCGGTCGGCAAATGGCATCTGGGATTAGGTGACGGGGCGGTAGACTGGAATAAGCTGGTTTATCCCGGGGCGAAAGAGATCGGTTACGACTATTCTTTTATTCAAGCCGCTACCAATGACCGGGTTCCCTGTATCTTTATCGAGAATGGGAGAGGTGTAAACCTCGATCCGAACGATCCTCTCTATGTCAGTTATAAGGAGAATTTCCCCGGGGAACCGACTGGGAAGGATAATCCTGAATTACTGAGAATGCTCCCGAGTGTCGGGCATGCCGGCGCTATCGTAAACGGTGTACCTCGAATTGGTTTCCAGAAAGGAGGCAAGGCCGCCCAATGGAAAGATGAGGATATGGCAGAGTTGTTCCTTGAGAAGGCGAAAGGTTTTATGAAAGAGAATAAGGATAAACCTTTCTTCCTGTACTATGGCTTGCATCAACCGCATGTACCTCGTGTACCGAACGAGAGATTCGCGGGTAAGTCGGGGATGGGACCTCGTGGAGATGTTATCTTGGAAGCGGATTGGTGCGTGACCGAATTCTTGAAGGAAATGGATAAGTTGGGGCTAACGGAAAATACATTAGTTATTTTCACTAGCGATAACGGACCGGTTCTGGATGACGGTTATCAAGATCAAGCTGTGGAATTGGTAGGGGATCATAAGATGGCCGGACCGCTTCGTGGAGGAAAGACGAGCTTGTATGATGGTGGGACCTGTATCCCGTTCATGCTTCGTTGGCCTGCGGAAGTTAAGCCGGGCGCTGTGTCGGATGCCTTGGTTTGCCAGATGGATTTGTTAGCCTCGCTGTCGGCGTTGATCGGACAGACCTATTCTGATAAGGTAGATAGCCAAAACACCTTGACTGTCTTTCTAGGAAAAGGTGGTAATGGGCGAAAGCAACTTGTCTTGGAAGGTTATTTCAATTATGCGCTACGTGATGGTGATTGGGTCATGATTCCACCGTATCCGGATACCTATGGCGACGCGGAGGAGGCTGCCTTTGCCGGAAATAGTAACTGTTATCAATTATATAATGTAAAGGAAGACATCGGTCAGCAAGTTAATTTGGCGGAAAAAGAACCTAAAAGACTTCGACAGATGATGATGACCTTCGAGAGGCTAAAAAGGGAAACCGGAAAGATAACGAACTTTTAGTCTTGGACTCTTTATTTTTCAAAATACTCAATAACGTTTTGATTGAAAAAATATTTTTTTAATTTTGTATCCTCAAAACACAAACTAATTTATAAAATATATGGAAAACACTCGTCGTTCATTCCTTAAGAAAGTATCTGCCGCCGGTATTGGTGCCGCAGGCTTGGCAATGGCCGGAAACGCCGGAGCTACAACAACCGCCGCTGAACCCCAAAAGAAAAAAACAGCCGGTAAAGATGATGGTAAATTACGTTTCGGTTTCATCGGAACGGGTTCTAGATGCCATGAGCATATTAATAATGTATTAGCGATCCCCGGCAATAAGATCGTAGCGATTTGCGATATCCAACAGGGACCGATCGATAGTACCTTGAAACATATCGCTAAATTTAATGTTCCTGCTCCGAAAGTTTACAAAGGGGGTGAACGTGAATTTGAGAATATGTTGAACAATGAGGAGTTTGATTGCGTGATTATCGCAAGTCCTTGGGAATGGCACGTACCGATGTCTGTCGCAGCTATGAAAGCTGGTGTTCCTTATGTTGGTGTGGAGGTTTCTGCCGCTAATACGATCGAGGAATGTTGGGATTTGGTAAATGTTTCGGAAGCTACTGGAAGCCATTTGAATATCATGGAGAACGTATGTTATCGTCGTGACTGTATGGCTGCGTTGAACATGGTTCGCCAAGGTTTGTTCGGCGAGATCCTGCATGGTGGCTGTGGTTATGAGCATGACTTGCGTGAGGTGAAATTCAACGATGGAACTCATTACAACTATGTACCGGGCAGTGGTGATCTTCGTATGGGCCCGACGGCTTTCGCCGAGGCTCAATGGCGTACGAACCATTCCGTACATCGTAATGGCGATATCTATCCGACTCATGGTATCGGACCGGTAGCTCATTGTATGGATATCAATCGTGGTAACCGCTTCCTTTCTTTATCCGCTATGGCTACTCAATCTCGTGGATTGCATAAGTTTATCGTGGATAATGGGGGTGAGAATCATCCGTTGGCGAAGGTCAACTTCAATTTGGGAGATATCGTGACTTCTATGATTAAGTGTTCTAATGGACAAACGATCATCGTAACCCATGATACCAATTCTCCTCGCCCTTATTCATTAGGTTTCCGTGTTCAAGGAACTGAGGGTTTATGGATGAATGATGGCGATCATGTATATGTACAGGGTAAATCCAAACCTCACCGTTGGGATGATTCGGAGGAATGGTTCAAGCAATATGACCATAAATTATGGGCACAGCATTCCGCTGAGGCGGCTGAGGCCGGGCACGGTGGTATGGACTATATCATGATGTACGACTTGATCGACGCTATCCGTAATAAGAAACCGGCTCCAATGGATTGCTATGACGCTGCCGCTTGGAGCGCTATCTCCGGCTTGTCAGAGATGTCAATCGCTCGTGGCGGTGCTTTGGTAGACTTCCCGGATTTCACCCGCGGACAATGGATTCACCGTAAGCCGCAATTCGCTTTGTAATAGATTTTCATAAAATACTAGGGAAGGATGCCTTTATTAAAGGCATCCTTTTCTTTTTTATATACATTCTTCTTGTCTCTTCGAGTATTATGATTATTTTTGTCACTCAAGTTAATCTATTCTATCTAAATTTTAAATTCGTACTATGAAGACAAACAGAAGAGACTTCCTGAAGACTCTTGGAGGAATCGCGGCATTTACGATTGTACCGCGCCACGTGTTGGGTAATGGATTCATCGCTCCAAGTGATCAATTGACAAAAGGAATTATCGGTACAGGTGGTATGGGCCGTGGACATGTGGACTATGCCGGGACTCGTCTTGTCGCTGTGTGTGACGTCGATAAGAATCATCTGGAGCTAGGTAAACAGTTGGTAAAGGATAAGATTGCCGCATACCATGATTTTCGTGATTTGATTCTGGATCCCAATGTAGATATCGTTCATATAGCTACGCCTCCTCACTGGCATGGTATCATGTCTGTCGAGGCCGCTAAAGCAGGAAAAGATATTTGGTGTGAGAAACCTATGACCCGTACGATCGGGGAGGGTAAACGGGTAATGGAAGCGATGAAGCAATACGGACGTATGTTCCGCTTGAATACTTGGTTCCGTTTCGCTGATCCGTTCTATGGATTGGGCACTCCCGTGAAACCTCTAAAGAAACTGGTTCAAAGTGGTATGTTGGGCTGGCCGCTAAAGGTAACGATCAGCAAGCATACCGGTTTCGACTGGAAGTTCTATTGGGTCGGCAAAGAATATCTGGAACCGCAATCGGTGCCTAGTGAGCTGGATTATGATTTCTGGTTGGGCCCGGCTCCTTACAAACCCTATAACCCGCATCGCGTGCATCAGACATTCCGCGGATACTGGGATTACGACGGGGGTGGTTTAGGGGATATGGGACAGCATTATATTGACCCTGTGCAATATTTCCTTGGGAAAGATAATACCAGCCCGATTAAGGTGGAAGTGGATGCTCCGCAACAACATCCGGACGCTGTGGGTACTTGGCGTTCGATTACGTATACCTATGAGGATGGTTGTCAGATCGTACTTTGGGGAGGTGATTACGGGGATCCGAACACACCTTATATTTCCGGACCGAACGGTAATGTCTATAAGAATTTTGTATGTGATATCCCGGATTGGGAGAAAAAGTTATCCGATTATCCTGAACCTGAGCCACAGGTTACCGACTTTATCGAGTGCGTAAAGACTCGTCAGCCTTTTGCCTTGAATGAGCGTAATGGCTTCCGTTCCGCTACGATCGTGAACATGGGTGCCGTAGCCCTTCGTTTGAATCGTACGCTTCACTTTGATCCCGTAAAACTGGAATTTATTAATGATGAGGCCGCTAATCGTTTGTTGGATCAGCCGATGAGAGCACCTTGGAATATTTAAACACATACACATATGAAAAAAGTATATATATCAATTGCCAGCTTATTGTTGTGCGGTAGCATGTTAATGGCTCAAAGCCCGGCTAATCGTACATCGAAGACGATCGTTGCCGATGTACTGGCACAGATGCCGGCGGAGCAACAAGCTGAATATAACAAATTAATTAATGACCTAAGCTCCACTGGCGAGGAAGGGGTCTTGATGTTGATTAACAAGATTAACGCTCCGGGAAAAGGCAGTAACTCGAACGTGGATTATGCGTTGAGCGGATTGACTCATTACGTGATGGCGAAAGGTGAGGAGAATGCCCGTTTAACAACAGCCAACGCTTATTTGAAAGCTTTGGATAAGGTGAGCGACCGGGAGACAAAGGCTTTTATTATCCGACAGCTTCAATTACTGGGAAAAGATGAGTGTGTGGATACGCTGGCTAGCTATTTGAACGATGAGAGCCTAAGTGGTCCTGCTGCCCGTGCATTATCCGCAATCCGTACCGATAACGCTAAGAAGGCTTTGGTGGCTTCCTTGATGCGTCGCTCCGGTACTCCGAAGACGCAAAAGGATATTATCCGTGCGATCGCTGACGTGCAAATCGCTGATGCGGAAAATGTATTGAAAGTGATGCTTGGTTCCAGCGATGAGAATATGCAGAAAGAGGTTCTTTATGCGTTGAGTCGTGTAGGCTCTAAAGCTTCTTTGAGCGATTTAGCCGCCGCCGCCGAGAAAGCCGGTTATAAAATGGAAAAGACTGGGGCGAATGAGGCATATATCGCTTTGATAAAACGTGTCCTTGAGCAAGGCGATACCAAAGACGCGGAGAAAGCGGCGAACGATTTATTAAAGAAGTCTACGAAAGCGGGCATGACACAGACCCGTGAGGCCGCTCTTCAGATTCTATTAGCCGCTAAGCCAGAAGCCGCTACGAAGAATTTGTTATCGGCTTTGAAAGATACGGATAAGGGATACCGTAATGCGGCTTTGAACTTCGCTTCGGGTTTCGCTGATCAAAATGTTTATATCGAGGTCATGAAACACATGTTAAAGGCGAAGCCGGAAGTCAAGGTGGATATCTTGAACTGGATAGGCCGTGAAAGCAAATGCCCGTCTAAACATGACGTGATCAAGAATCTGGAACTTCGTTTTGATCTACCAGCGAGACAAGTTCTTTTGGATCAATTGAAAGATAAGGATTTCGATGTGCGACAGGCCGCTGTTTGGGCCTTGGTTAAAATCGGTGATAAGAGTGTCATTCCTGTGTTGGCGGATTTGTTGAAGAGCAATGACAAGCAAGTGATTTTATTGGGGCAAGATGCTTTAATGGCATTTAACGGCGATATTGATCAAGCGGTCGCTAAAGTGATCCCATCCGCTTCCGATGCGGGGAAGATTGCCGGTTTGGAGTTGTTGGCGGTACGTATGGCCGACGCGAATCTGAATACGGTGCTGGATCAGATTAAATCCGGCTCACCGGAGGTGAAGAAAGCCGCATATACCGCATTGAAAGATGTAGTATCCGAGAAAGATTTCATTTTATTGTGCGGAATGTTGGAGACCGCGGAGGTTTCCGCTGTCGCTCCGCTTCAAGACGCGATCATTGCCGCTATCTCTAAACAACCGACGGCAACTCAGGTATCTAACGTGGATCGCCGTATGATACAAGCGGGAGACAGCAAGAGATATCTTTATTATAAGGTCTTATCGGCGACTGGCGAGAAAAAGGCTTTGGCAACGATCGTGGAAGGATTGAATAAGGGGAATGGAGCGGCTAAGGATGCGGCTCTTGGCGCTTTGTTAGCTTGGAAAGGTGTTGAGGCAGCCGATGAGCTATTTACGGTTTGTCAATCAACCGCTTCCGATCAAGTATTTGATATGGCGTTAAAGCGTTATGTGCAATTGGTATCTAATCCGGCGTTTACGGGAGAGAATCGTTTGCTAAGCTTGCGGAAGGTCATGGAGATCGCCCGGACAAGTGAGCAAAAGGCTCTTATCTTACGTCAGATCCAACGGGCGGATACCTTCTTGGCATTGATGTATGCATCGGAATTTTTGGATTCAAGCGATGCGACTGTTCGTTCTGCGGCTGTTTATGCGGTTTGGAATATCGCCCGTAACCATCCGGAATATAAGGGTGACAACGTGAAGGCTATCTTGAAACGTGTATTGAGCATGTTTGACGGGGAAGACGCTCGTTATGATATCGATGCCTTGAAGCAGCATTTGGATGCGATGCCGGACGAGGTCGGATTTGTCTCTATCTTTAATGGCAAGGATTTAACGGGTTGGAAAGGCTTGGTTGAGAATCCGATCGCCCGTGCGAAGATGAAACCGGCTCAATTGGCGAAAGCGCAGGAGAAGGCGGATGAGAATATGCGTCGTGACTGGAAAGTAGAGAACGGCTTATTAGTATTTGATGGTACTGGGTACGATAACCTATGTACGGAAAAGCAATATGGCGATTTCGAGATGTACGTGGATTGGATGTTGGATCCGAAAGGCCCCGAGGCTGATGCCGGTATTTATCTGCGCGGTACTCCTCAAGTCCAGATATGGGATACTTCTCGGGTAAATGTCGGTGCGCAAGTAGGTTCCGGTGGCTTGTACAATAATCAGGTGAACGAGAGCAAGCCTTCGAAAGTGGCTGATAATAAGCTCGGTGAATGGAATTCCTTCTATATTAAGATGGTCGGTGATCGTGTGACGGTTGTCTTGAACGGAGAAAAAGTGGTGGATAACGTGATTCTGGAAAATTATTGGGATCGCAAGCTTCCGATTTTCCCGGTAGAGCAAATCGAGATGCAAGCTCATGGTAGCAAGGTTTATTACCGTAATATCTACGTGAAGGAGCTGGAAAAACAAGAACCGTTCAAATTGTCTCCGGAAGAGGAAAAAGAAGGTTTCAAGGTCTTGTTTGACGGAACGAATATGCACGAATGGACAGGAAACACGGTTGATTATATCTTGGAAGATGGCTGTATCTCTATGGTTCCAAGCAGTAGTTTTGGAGGTAATTTGTATACTAAGAAAGAATATGGAAACTTTATCTATCGTTTTGACTTCCAGTTAACGCCGGGAGCTAATAACGGAGTCGGTATCCGTACCCCGATGGAAGGAGACGCTGCTTATGTAGGTATGGAAGTTCAGGTTTTGGATTGTGAGAATCCTATTTATAGCGATATCACTCCTTTACAACATCATGGCTCCGTATACGGTATCATTCCGGCCCATGAGGATCATCCGAAAGCGTTCAAGCCGGTTGGAGAATGGAATACGGAAGAGATCATGGCGGATGGCGATCATATCCGTGTGACGGTGAATGGAGTCGTAATCTTGGATGGAAATATTCGGGATGCCGTGAAGAATGGTACGCCAGATGGAAAAGAGCATCCGGGTTTGTTTAACAAAAAAGGTCATATAGGCTTTTTAGGACATGGTTCCCCTGTCAAATTCCGCAATATTCGTATCAAGGAATTGAAATAATTTATATCAGGCTTTGAATATAGAAAGAGATTGTCTTGAGTGATTCGGGACAATCTCTTTTTTATTATAGCGGATTTATGCTATTTAAATTATATCTTTGTGAATTATAATGTATTTTTATCGGAAGGGATATTTTTATGGAGGATATACAGACTCAATTGGATCAATGTAAGTGGTTATTGGATAGAGCGGAAGTTGGCTTGTGGGAAGCCGATTTTGTTCAAAGAAGTTATATCTGTTCCGATTATTTAATGAGTATCTTTGGGAAGAAGGGGAATAATCTCTCTTTTTTTGAATTTTACTATATAATCCGTGAAGACTTTAGGGATCTGATTACTACGGATTTTTTATCGATCCAATCTGTCGATACGTATGAGCAAATATTTCCGATAATAACACCAACGGGGGAGAAATGGGTACGCTCCAAATTATGTGAGCGTAAGTTGAATAATGGAGTATGTGTAAAAGCGTTAGGTATATTCCAGATTTTACCGGATTTCAGGTTGAAAGAGGAAAAGCTAGGTAAGATGATCGATCATAATGAGATGATCTTCCGAAAGCTATATGCAAATCTACCCGTAGGGATCGAGCTTTATGATAGGGATGGTTACTTGATTGACTTGAACGCAAAGGATATGGAGATATTCGGTATCCGGTCAAAGAAAGACGTTTTAGGAGTCAATCTTTTTAGCAATCCGATTCTGCCTAAAGATGTGATCAAGAAGCTCAAGGAGAATAAATCCGTGAATTTCCGGCTGAATTATCCGTTTAAGAAGGTCGATGACTATTATAATACCTCGAAAGTAGGCGAGTTAGATATCGTGACTAAGGCCCGTATTTTATATGACCAAAGAGGCGAACCTTCCAGTTATTTACTTATTAATTTGGATAATACGGAAAAGATGATCGCCTATAACCGTATTTCTGAGTTTGAGAATGTATTTACCTTGGTCAGCGTATACGCTAAAGTCGGTTATGCCCTTTATGACTTATATACCTTTGAGGGTTATGCTATTAAGCAATGGTATGAGAATATGGGTGAGAAAGATGGAACGCCTTTGTCCCAAATTATCGGGATCTATTCACATATTCATCCGGACGATGCTGGGTATATAAACTCATTTTTTGAAAAGGTGAAACAAGGCAAAGCGCATCATTTCCGCAGGGAAGTGCGTGTGAAGACTGGTGACGGATGGAAATGGATTTGCGCTAATATCACCCGTAACCCTCAAAGCGTAGATCCGAGTAAGCCGGAGATGATCTGTATTAATTATGATATCACGGAATTAAAGGACTCTCAATTGAAAAGGGAAAGGGCGGAAGAACTGGATCGTTTGAAGTCTGCCTTCCTTGCGAATATGAGCCATGAGATTCGTACGCCATTAAATGCCATTGTCGGTTTTTCTCAATTATTGGCGGAAACGGATGATCCCGAGGAGAGGCATGAGTTTGTGGAAATCATCGATAGCAATAATCGGATGTTGCTTCAATTGATCAGTGATATTCTAGACTTGGCAAAAATTGAATCCGGTACGATGGATTTCAAGTTCGCCGATATGAACGTAAAAGAGGTGATCAATGAGATCGTGACCTCATTCCGTATCAAGATGCCCGATAACGTAGCTCTGATCGCTCCCCAAGATTCACCGGAATGCCAAATCTATAGCGATCGTATGCGGCTGACGCAGGTAATATCCAATTTCCTTAACAACGCGATCAAGTATACGAGCGAAGGTTGTATCACCTTAGCTTACGAGATCATAGGTGATGAGATAAAATTCTCCGTGACTGATACGGGGGATGGTATGAGCCAAGAGATACAAGCCCATATCTTTGATCGTTTCTATAAAGGAAATACGTTTAAACAAGGTACGGGCTTGGGGCTATCTATTTGCGAGACCATTGTAAATAGGCTAGGTGGTCGGATCGGTGTAAATTCCGAGTTGGGCAAAGGCAGTACGTTTTGGTTTACGCATCCCTATTCCTTCTCGCCGAACGCTAAATCTCCTGCATCGCCTAATCCGGGAACGATATAAGAATGATCGTCGAGGTCATTATCTAATGCGGCGATCCAGATTGTAGTCTTGTCATCCGGCATTTTCTTCTGCAAGTATTCCAAGGCTTGTTTGCTTGAGATGATGGAGGCTACGTGTACATGGTGGGGTACTCCTTTGGTCAGCAGGGCCTCATACGCCAATTCCATAGAGCTTCCGGTGGCCAACATCGGGTCGGATATGATCAAGGTTTTACCTGTTAAGCGAGGAGAGGCGATATATTCGATATGAATATCAAAATTCAAACGGTCTTTATATTTGCGGTAAGCGGATACGAAAGCGTTCTCCGCATTATCCAGATACCGAAGGAAACCTTGGTGGAATGGAAGCCCGGCACGCAAGATCGTACTAATCACGATTTGATCGTCCGGCGTATTCATCGGGGCTATACCTAGCGGGGACTGGATGTCTTTCGTACTGTAATGAAATTCCTTACTGATCTCGTAAGCCATGATTTCTCCGATACGCTCAACATTGCGACGGAAACGAAGGCTGTCTTTTTGTATGTCTACATCTCTAAGTTCTGCAACAAACTTGTTTAAAATGGAATTTGTGTCTCCAAGATTGACGATTCTCATGAGTCTTTTTTTGAGTCCAAAAGTAATCATTTCCGGACACTAAAAATCATAAGTATGAAATTTTTCATTCATACTTATAAATGAAAGATTTCATACTTATGATTTTTTATCCCCTTACCGGGGATATTTTTACTACGTTTTCGGTGACTTTATTATTTCAAGTGGGCATTCATCGCCTCAAGGAGGAATTTACCCGGTTTGAATTTTACGGTCGTACGAGCGGGGATCATTACCGGAGTACCTGTTTTAGGATTTCTGGCAAGACGCTGTGTTTGCGGTCTTGGGATCAGTGTTCCGAATCCGACAAGTACGATTTCCTCATTTTCAGACATACGCTCAGTTACGATCTCGATGTAAGCATCCAATACTTTCTTTGCTTCTTGCTTTTGTAACCCGGTCTTGTCTGCTAAAGCCTCTATAAGTTCTGCTTTGTTCATAAATGCAAATTTTTTAAATTGTTAAACACTACAAATGTACACTTTGAAGCTGGTTTTATAGTTACGTTTTGCAAAGATACATTTGCATTTGAGTTTCTTATTAAACAAGGCCTACAGATGTTTGTTACATTTTTAAGAACAAAAAATGTTAATAATGTGTCCGTTTGCGAATTTCGAAACATTTATTGAATCTTGATATACCCGATTCGTGTGTACTTGATAGTACGGGATTCTATATGTTTTAAGACCTTAGCGGAAGTCAAAGTCAATTTTTCCCCTACTTGGAAAGCATGAGCACCCGGTGGCAACGTTTGCGTGGTAAGACTACGATCTTTCGCTTTTATCCTCAATAAAAAGTAATTACCGGCGATGTCCACGGCCGTGAGCAATTGATCTACATAGAAATATTCGGTACCACGGATAATCTGTGTCTTGTAAGAATCGTCTTCAGTGCGGACTTTTGTGATTGTTAACTTTAAATCGCTCAATTTTTCTCCCGGTGTTCCTACAAAGCGGCTTACAGGCATTTTATATTTCTTACGGGTCTGTAGGTCGAGATAGATTTTACTGTAGGTCACCGCTAACTCTTTAAAACGCATCTCGCTTTTTACGTGAGGCTCATATTTATCGGCTATCCAAACGACGTATCGGGGATCGATCGTATAGATGTCATGCAAATGGTATCCTCTGTATTTACCGAAAGAAATAATATCGTCTCCATTATCGGGAGAGTCTTTGATATCTGTCGTTATAAATAAAGGTAGAAAGGAGTTGCTTACCATCTTAATCGCCTTATTCACCGAGCTGATGGCATTCAAGTCGAGATTCGCCAAATAGACCGTCGGATGATAAGTGGCCGAAGGCGTAAAGAACCAAAGCGTATAATATAAGGTCTTTGAGGTAGGCAAAAGAATGTAGTACCGCCCTTTGTCTGACGTTTTTCCTCGATTGAACGTGTTTAACTTGTCGAGGATCATCTTCTGTATTTCACCGGATATGCCGGATGTGTTCTCATCCATACGATCAACTCTATATACAAATCTACTGAAAAAATCCGGAACTACATAATTTGCGGATGAGTTATTTATGACTACTTTTGCCCTAAAAATAAAATAGACGATGAGAATAGAGCAGAATTATTCGTTGGAGAAACACAATACGTTCCATCTCCCGGTAAAGACACGTTGGTTCATGGAGTATGAGACGGAGGAGGAGTTGCGACGAATCTTACATGATGAATACTTTCAGGAATGTTTATCCTTGCATATAGGAGGTGGGAGCAATCTATTGTTCATCAACGATTATAATGGCATTATTATCCATTCCCGAATCAAGGGGATTTCTATCTCTGCGGAAACGGACGAGTATGTATCGCTTCGTGTCGGGGCTGCGGAGATCTGGGATGATGTCGTGGCATACGCCGTATCGAAAGGTTGGGGAGGTATAGAGAATCTTTCTTTAATACCCGGTGAGGCGGGCGCTGCCGCTATCCAGAACATCGGGGCTTATGGCATGGAGATCAAGGATGTGATTGAGAGCGTGGAGGCTTATAACCAATTGACATTCGAGAAACGGACTTTTACGAATGCAGATTGTGAATATGGATATCGTGATAGCTACTTCAAGAATGAGCATCATGATCCTCACATCATAACTTATATCACGCTTCGACTATCCAAGAACCCTAGTCTTTCGGTTAATTATGGGAATTTGAAGGAGGAGTTGGCGAAATATCCCGAAGTTACTTTGGAAACGATCCGTGAGGCTGTTATAACGATTCGCAGGCAGAAACTTCCCGATCCAGAGGCATTAGGCAATGCCGGCAGTTTCTTTATGAACCCGATAATTGCGGCAGAGCATTTTGAGAAATTGAAAAAGCAATTTCCGGAAATCCCGTCTTATCCCGTTTCGGAAGGAAAGATCAAGGTTCCGGCCGGTTGGTTGATCGAGCAATGTGGGTTTAAGGGTAAAAACCATGGGCCGGTAGGTGTTTACGAGAAACAAGCGTTGGTATTAGTGAATTTAGGAGGTGCCCGGGGGCATGAGATCGCGTTGGTCGCGGAGAGTATCCGTACCGCCGTGAAAGATCGTTTCGGTATAGAGCTTATGCCTGAGGTTAAATATGTCGGATAATGAAAATCGTTTTTTTAGGAACAGGGACGTCTACGGGCAATCCTGAGATAGGTTGCCAATGTGAGGTATGTACCAGTAAAGACCCCCGTGATTGGCGTCTACGGGCCTCGATCTTGGTAGAGACGGAAGGGAAACGGATATTGATCGATTGTGGTCCGGACTTCCGTTGGCAAATGATAACCAATAAGATTTACCATTTTGACGCTGTTTTAGTAACCCATGAGCACTACGATCATGTAGGTGGCTTAGATGATCTACGTCCTTTTGGTCGGTATAAAGATGTGGATATTTATGCGGAAGACAATGTCGTGGAGGCGATAAAGACTCGCATTCCTTATGTGTTCCGGGAACATAAATATCCGGGAGTGCCTAATTTGGTTTTGCATACGATCGGGACGAAACCGTTTGAGGCCGCCGGTGTCATGATCACTCCCATTCGTGTAATGCACGCTAAGCTGCCGATCTTAGGTTTCCGTATCGGCAATATGGCTTACTTGACCGACCTTAAATATCTTCCGGAAGAAGAGTACGCTAAGTTGGAAAACCTTGATGTATTGGTTATTGATGCCCTTCGGAAAGGAGAGCATCAATCGCATGAGAGTTTGGAGGAAGCCTTAGCGAATATATCCCGTATCCAGCCCAAGGAGGCCTATTTAATCCATATGAGTCATCGCATAGGGTTGCATGCGGTCATTGAAAAAGAGTTGCCTCCGCATGTACATTACTCATATGATGGATTAACGGTGACTTTTTAAGTCATATATTGAAAAGATTCTTTATCTTTGCCAGCTGAAAATCTAGAGAATAGCTGCTTTTTTAAGTTAGTCGCTTATAGCAGGAGTGGTATATAATAAAAAACAATAATAGACTGTATGAATTTATCGTTTAAGAACGTACTATGCGTATGTTGCTTATTGCTGTCGGGATCTGTGTATGCACAGGTTCCGCAAGACTTGATTGATAAGGCGAAAGCCGCTGGAATGTCGGATACGCAGATCCAGCAGGAATTAGCCAAGCGTATGAAACAAGAAGGGGGAGCAGTCGGATCTCAAGCTACCGCTACAGATGCTAAGGTTAGCGACCGGGTAATGCCGGTAATCGATGAAGGACAATCCTTAGAAGCCCAACGTAGAAATAATCTTCCTGCTTCAGCCTTGGAGAATACCGTGTTCGGGCATGAAATCTTCTCGAATAAGAACTTGTCTTTTGCCCCAGATTTAAACATTCCTACACCTAAGGACTATGTGCTTTCCGCTGGTGATGAGTTATTGATTAATGTATGGGGAGATTCCGAGTTAAACTTGAAATTAAAGATCTCTCCGGACGGTACGATTCTTGTTCCTAACCTAGGTCCGGTGTCAGTCAGTGGATTGACGATCGCTGGCGCTGAGACTCGTCTGCGTCAGGAGTTGAGCCAGATTATGTCTACACTGTCTGGTTCGGGAGAGGGGAATACCTTTGTTTCCGTCAGTTTGAGCCAGATTCGTAGCATGAAGGTGAATATTGTCGGCGAGGTAGTCGCTCCCGGTACGTATACATTACCTTCATTCGCCACATTATTTAATGCGTTGTATGCCGCCGGTGGTGTAAATAAGATCGGTTCTTTGCGTAGCATCAAGGTATATCGCAATAGCAAGGAAATCGCTAATCTCGACGTATATGATTATTTATTGAACGGAAAGTACACAACGAATGTCCGTTTGGAAGAGAACGATATGATTATGGTAGGCCCGTACGACCAGTTAGCGGTGGTTCGAGGTAAGGTGAAACGTAATCGCATTTTCGAGTTGCGCAAGGGCGAGACCTTGAAGCAATTGCTGGATATGGCCGGCGGATTTACCGGCGACGCTTATACGAAGGACGTACAAGTGAAGCGTAAATCAGATAGTCGTTACCAGATCTCTACGGTTTCGGAAGATAAGTTCGCTTCTTTCGTGATGCAGGATGGCGATTCTTTGCAGGTAGATTCCGTTATTCCTTTTTATGAGAATCGTTTGGTCGTGACGGGAGCTGTATGGCGTCCGGGAGAATATGAGTTAAGTCCGTCGGTTCGTACGGTAAAGCAATTGGTAAAACAGGCCGCGGGTCTTAAAGGAGACGAGTTCGCCGGCCGTGCCTTGATTACCCGTTTGAATCCGGATTTCACGACTACGATGATCGCCGTGGATATTCGTGGTATCTTGAGCGGTACCGCTCCGGATGTTGAGTTGCAAGCGGAAGACCAATTAAGCATTCCTTCCCTATTCGATTTGCGCGAACCTTATACGATCAAGGTTGGCGGAGCCGTGAATTATCCGGATACGGTACTTCCGTATCGTCATAATTTGACAATAGAGGATGCTATCATGATGGCCGGTGGCTTAAGAGAGTCCGCTTCTTCTATTAATGTAGAGGTAGCCCGTCGTGTGAAGGATCCTAGTTCCAATCAGAATGTCAATCGGATCGCTGATGTATATAACTTCTCGTTGAGTGAGGACTTCAAGTTGAATGCGGGAGATACGATCTTTACGCTGGAGCCGTTCGATGAGGTTTATGTTCGTTTCTCCCCGGGATATCATGAGCAACAGGTCGTGAAGGTGAACGGTGAGATTACTTTTGCTGGTAGCTATGTATTAGCTACGAAGAACGCTCGCTTGAGTGATATTATCGCGAAAGCGGGAGGTGTTACTCCGGAGTCTTACGTAAAAGGTGCCAGCTTGAAACGGCAGTTGACAGAGGATGAATTGAAACGCATGGAAACCCTTCTGACTTTAAGCGAGGCAAATAAGCAAAGCCGGGATTCTATCGGTATAGCATTGATGAATGTGAAGGACTATTCCGTGGGTATTGATTTAGAGAAAGCGTTGGCAAATCCGGGTAGTATCGATGACGTCGTGCTTCGTGATGGCGATGAGCTTTATATCCCGCAGATGCAAAGTACGGTGAAGATGAGCGGAGCCGTAACTTATCCGAACAGCGTGACTTACACGAAAGGTATGTCGGTTATGGATTGTTTGTCTCAAGCTGGTGGTTATAATGATATCGCACGTAAGTATCCGATCGTAATATATATGAATGGTAAGGTCGCTACGACGAAGCGCACTGCTATCTTCTTCAAGCGTTATCCGAAAGTGGAGCCGGGCTGTGAGATCGTAGTTCCGACGAAGACACAACGCGAGCGCCGAAGCTTGGCTGAGATCATGAGTATCAGTAGCTCCGCTACCTCTATGGCTGCGATGATTACCTCTATTGTTAACATGATTAAAAACTAATCAGGCATGGATGCGATAAACGAGATAAAAAGACAAGAGTTACCCGAGGAGCAGGAGATCGATTTAATCGAACTGGCTCAAAAGCTGTGGAAAGAGCGTAAGTTCTTATTGAAAGGTTGTGGTATTGCGGTGGTAGTTGGTTTGATTGTCGCTTTCAGTATTCCCAAGGAATATACGACTACGGTGAAATTGGCGCCAGAGACACAGGATGCTGCGAAAAAATCCAGTCTTGGCGGTTTGGCTGCTATGGCTGGGATTAATCTGAATGCCGCTGCCGGCGCAGATGCGATCTCCCCGGATTTGTATCCGGATGTAGTGCAGAGTACCCCGTTCCTGTTGGAATTGTTTCCGGTAGAGGTTACCGACAAGAAAAAGGAGTTAAGCACTACATTATATGATTATATGAGTGAACATCAGCGCAAGGCTTGGTGGGGATATATCGTCTCCGCTCCATTCAAGGCGTTGGGTGCGGTAATGAGTTTAATCTCTGGTGACGAGGAAGAGTCTGAGGGCTTGAACCCTTACCATTTGACAAAGGATCAAGAAGAGGTGGTGAAGGCCTTGCAGGAGCGGGTTTCTGTTTCCGTGGACAAGAAGACCTTGGTTATCACGGCTTCCGTACAGATGCAGGACCCGGTTATTTCCGCTCAGATGACAAAGGTCGTTTTGGAAAATCTCCAGAATTATATTACGAATTATCGTACACAGAAAGTAAAGCAAGATTTGGAATTCACTCAGAAGGTGTTTGGCGAGTCGCGTGACGCTTATTATAAAGCGCAACGGGCGTATGCCGCTTTCGAGGATGCTAACCGTAATATTATCTCTTCTAGCTACCGTACGGAGCAGGAGCGCTTGAAGAATGAGATGACTCTTACGTTTAATGTTTACAATACGTTGGCACAGAAGTTGGAGCAAGATAAACTGCGTGTGCAGGAGGAGACCCCGGTGTATACCGTAATCGAGCCGGCTACCGTACCTTTGAAAGCTTCTTCCCCGAAGAAGGCGCTTATCTTGGTCGGTTTTGTTTTCCTCGCTTTATTCGGATGTATCGGATATTTATTCGTAAAAGATATGTTTGTGGCAGCTTTCAAGAAAGAAGAGACTGAAGCTTAATTCCCGCAAACCGTAAAATATGCCACGGCCTCGTCATGACTGACTTGTGCCGTGGTTTTTATTTGTGGGAATAGCTGATTGATCCGAGTAGTTATCGTATCGCATAAGTTGGGGTAAAAGTTCTCCAAGGTTTCCTCATAGGGTTGCTCATTGAAGCAGCAAAGGCTTCCTTCATTATAGAATAAATCCATTGCCAACCATTGATTTTTCATTTTCCACTCCGTCGAGTCATTCATTTGAACCTGTAAATCTAAAGAGGCGCTTTGGATGAAGAGATTCATCGCGCCACTCTTGCCTTTTTTACTAATTAGATCAGCTAATCCCGGAATGATCTGTGCGGGATACGTCTGTTGCTTTTTCGCTGTCTCTACCAATAATTTTCGATTGTAGGACACCACGAATATACCCTCGTGGTAGTAACAACCTAGAAAATGCTTATCAACATCCGGATAGTATCTAACAGGAACGGAAGTTTCCTCTCGTTGTTGGGCTGGAAAAGTGAAAGAAGCATCCAATTGCTTGAAAATACGCTCTGCCGTATGACTATCCATAGGGGCGTACAAGACATCCCCTTGTGGATAATAAGCGATCAGGAAAGACGATAAATCCGGGTTTTGCTGTATTAAAGAGAGGAAAATAGCGGGCGTATGATCCGAGAACGCCTTGCGTATATTCTCCATGGGTAATATCATCTTCTCGAATACAGGAGGACGATTGATAGCAAAAATTGCTGTGGGGGTCGGGATGACCAAGCTATAGGGATCTACCGTGGCGACAAATTGCTCGTCGCTCATATTCTTGTAAAAGTACCTCACGCATACGATCGTAGCCAAAAACAAGACAATGAATGCCATTATGTCCTTCTTGCCGATCCTCATGTTTGCTTTAGGAAGTATTTACACCAAGGCTTTAATCCGCATTCCTCACATTTCGGTTTCCGGGCGAGGCAAACATATCTTCCATGTAATATCAACCAGTGATGGGCGATGGGGATAAGTTCTTCCGGAATGTTCTTCACCAACTCCTTTTCCGTTTCCAAGGGTGTCTTGCTATTATTGGTCAAGCCGATCCGGTTGGAGACACGGAATACGTGCGTATCCACCGCCATGGCCGGCTTGTCATATACAACGGATGCGATTACGTTCGCAGTTTTTCTTCCTACACCCGGAAGTTTCTGTAGCTCATCAATATCGGAGGGAACCACGCCTTTGAAATCCTCTATCAGCATTTTCGCCATACCTACCAGATGTTTAGCCTTATTGTTCGGGTAAGATACGCTTCGTATGTATTCAAAGACGACTTCCGGTGTGCTAGCCGCCATTACCTCGGGAGTCGGGAAAGCCTCAAACAGGGCAGGAGTGATCATATTCACTCGCTTATCCGTGCATTGCGCGGATAGGATTACCGCTATCAATAGTTGATAGGGATCGTCATAATGCAGTTCTGTCTCGGCTACCGGCACGTTTTCCTTAAACCAGTTTAATACGCCTTTATACCTTTCTTCTTTTCGCATTGTTTTTTCGGTTTCTGTTTTTCGCATCCTAAAGGTATAACTTTTAATAGGAATATACAAGCGGGGTGTGCCAAAAATAAACAAGCCGGTATCCTTGCCTGCCTTTTATGTATCCACGGCGATGCCGCGTTCATATTGATGGTTCGTGTCAACCTCTCATGAAGCGCCGCGGTACTTTCGTTTATAGTACTGCGGTACTTTCGCTTACAGTACTACAGTACTTCGCTTACAGTACTGCGGTACTTCCTACGGAGTACCGGCGCGCCTATCTGGAACGCCGCTTGCGTTACATGCGGTTTCGGCGGATAGGCGCCTCCGTAATGCTCCTATTCCCTAACGATCTGATGGATATGTATAGGTTCTTTCCCTATTGTGGTGATTTCTAAAGAAGAGAAATCATCGAACATGGTTTTATTTAATTTGATGTAGCCTACGTTTCCTTGATAAACGATGTTTTTCTCGCCATCTTTGGAAAGGCCGGTGACGGATACCAAATTCTCGTTGCTTCCGGAGAGGAAGAAAGATACGGCGTTGATATCATCACATTTTATGTGAATTATCTCTCCCGGATTCAAGTTCTTATATGTATCTAAGTTCATATCGTACATCATGAGGGCCTCATTGATTTGCGGGTCTTGTTTGGTTGTCGCCGTGAATCCTAGTACGTATAGCTCCATTTGCTGATCCGAGTTATTTCGCATACGGATGTAGCGGGCTTTCGGATCGATGGCACGGATCGTATCCTTAGCGTTTTCCGTAGAGACATTGGGGATTAGGCTCCAGCTCTTTCCGTCGGCGGACCACTCGAACACCCGTCCGGGCTGGTTGCTCTTCGGAAGATTGAAACAGAGGGATTCTGCTTCTTTCTGGATTTCCCAGCCGATACCCAGATATTGATTAGGCTGTACCTTGACTACCTCGAATAGGGGGACGTAACCGACCGTATTATCACCCTCGGCACAAGGCTGGCTCTTCAATTGGTCGATATTCGTGAATATGGAAGGGATGCTAACCTTCACCTCGTCCGGGGCGATACCGTCCGTAGATAGCAGGTTACGACCTGTCTGACGATATAAGTCTACGATGAAAGGGTGTAAGACTTTCGATCCGACTTTCATGCCTTTAGGCTGTGCCTTCTGGTTCAGCGTGCGGTTTATCAGTTTCATGCTATTTAGCAAGGCAGATGTTTCCAGATAGCGTTGCCATGTATAAGACCGGTCTTTCTCATACCAAGCGTGCGCCATATGCAGAGCACTTGTACCGGCTTTTCCTAAGAACTCGAATTGGATAAGCCATGGATTGATTTGTTCGATCAGGCGTTTATTGGGACTTTGGCTGTAGATCATGCTCGGGGAAGCCGTGATTTGAGCGAATAAGGTTCCCAGAAGATTTGCGCTTTGCTCCGGGAACGTGTTTTTCTTATATCCGGCGAGGAATGTCTGGATAGGAGCCACATAGTTAGCGGACTCTTCCCGGCGGTATTGATGTCCGTTCGGACCCGGATCGCAGTTATGCTCGCAGAAGGTGCGGAAAGCCATGGAGGCCTCCGGCATAATAAAGTCGCAAGCGTCTTTCCATGCCTGTGTAGGATCGTAATTCCCGATATTCCAAGTGTACATTCCAACGCCGAATATAGCGACCTTGGAAGCCTCGGCGTATTCCATAGGATTGGATACGAATCCGGTCATGGTGCCGGCGGCTTGCGTATCTAGGCCGTAGGCGGGTCCCATCAACAAATGATCTTGGCAATAATCGCTTACGGGGAAGTTCCACCAGATATAGGCGGGACGACGGATACGGTTGTTTACCCACTCAACGCCTTCTTTCGTGATATCGGCTACGACACGGTCTCCGGTCCACATGATTTGGATAGCGGGGTCGAGTTGGGTACCGAGGATATCCAGATAATCGGTCTTAGCCCATGAGCGGTTGTATTCGGTAGGGCACATGATCAGGGGCTGCACGTCATTTTTCTTGCTGATAAACTCCTTGTGGATGTAATTCAATAAGCCAGCTTGCTTTTCCGGGCGGGCTCCCTCTCCGGATATATCATCGAAGAAAACGGCGAAAGAGCGTACGCCCAAATCGTACATTTTCTCGAATTTGGAAAGGATGTTCATGCTATCAGTCAGGTTCCATTGAATGTCTTGTCCCGGGTGGATGGCCCAAACGAAGTTCACCTTGTTATGGGCGGCCTCTTTCGCTAGTTCCTTGATATGCTCGGCTTCCTCGGCGGGATAAGGTTTGCGCCAGTTGGGGGAGCTGTGATAAGGATCATCTTTAGGACCATAGATATAGGTGTTCAGCTTGATCCTTCCGTAAAAGCGGATTTGCTCGATACGGTCGGCGTGGCTCCAAGGCTGTCCGTAGAATCCTTCCACGGTACCCCGGAATAATACGTCCGGATAGTCCTTGATCGAGCAGAGAGGCAGTATCTTTTTACCTTCGTCATATTTAGCTAATTGCTTGAGGGTTTGGGCGGCGTAAAACAAGGAATTATCGTCTACGATCCCGATCGTGATGCCTTTTTTAGTGATCGTCAGCGTATAGGCACCCGAGCGTTGCATTTCCGGAGTTTTGTCTTTTAGTTTCTTGATCTCTAAAGGGAGAGATTTGCCGGATTTAGCGAAAGGTAGCGCTTCTTTAAGTAGTTTGACCGCATCTGCGTCCGGATTATTTATACCCCGTAGGGCATATCCATGGGGCGGTGCGTATGTTTGGCTGGAAATAGTCATCTCTTGGGGCTCGGGGAAGATTCCTAGGGATAGCTTTTGGCTATGCGTTAGGTTACAAACGCCTAGAAGGAGCATGGTAGCGAGTAAATACTTTAGTGTTTTCATATGCGATATGATTTAATGTTAACGTTCGTAAATGTAGGGAATAATTAAACACGGAGCGCACGGAATACACAGATTTCCATGGATAGAAATGATATTTCCTTATTTCCGTGGATATTCGTGTGTTCCGTGCCCTCCGTATTTAGATCTTATAGGGAGAATAGCAATACCCGGTTATCCGGATTTGTCCATTCATGGATCAAGCTACGCACGTCACTATATTCGGCGGGAGTGAACTGTTGCTTGTCCAACTCGATCGTACGTACTACCTCGATCGTATTTCCTCTTGGTGTGATCGTGCGGGTTACTTTACCAAAAGGCTTGCTTATCACTTGCTCTTTTGTGGAGGTCTGCAACTTCATGCCCTTGGCGGGAGTAACCGTGTAGGTTACCTCTTCTTTGATCAGGAAGGGGAGTTCGAATAAGTTGGAACGCTTGCTGTTCAAGGCGCTCATGCCCCAGCTATCGATACCGCTTGTTATAGCCGGAAGGGTACAGATGGCGAATCCGTTTTGTGCTTCGTCCTTGGAGACGCTGACGGCTTTATTCTCCTTGATGATCGTAGGCTCTGCCTGTAAGGCGATCGACGTGCCGTTCAACGTGGGTACTTGATCTAACTCACCCCGGGCTGTCAATGCGGAAGGGGCAAGGCTGACCGCCGAAAGGTATTTGTCTTTCCCCGCGACAGTCGCTTTTACGGCAAGATTCTTGATCGTGCTTAATCCACAAGCATCTATATCCAGATTCCCGGGATATACGGCGACTACTTCCGATTGAATGCCGGCGGCGTTCAATAAGACGTTCAGAAGCTGGGTCTTCTCCGCTAATGTACCGTAAGCGCTACGTAGGGCCGTATCGACATCACGGATGGAATAGCCCGTATAAGCGAAGGGGATGGCGCAATACCCCATGTTATTGACAACATGGTTCCGGATGGCGTTCACCTTCTCTTCGTCGTTGGTAGCCTTTTCCGTGATATAAGAGCCGAACGTTTTGCTCTCGTAGTTCTGGGAGGTGTTAAAACGCTCATTTAGCGTAGATAAAGCCTCCTTGTTGGAACTATAGCTTGAAGCGATTAGGCGGGGAACTCCGTCTTGGTTTTGAGGAAGAAAAGCTTCCCGGGAAGAGGCCGGCAGGTTACGTAACGTCCAGCTTACCTCCTTAGCGCCGTTTTGGGTGGTTTGGGATGCTTTTACGTTGCTGCCCACTAATTGCCAAGCGAGCGGACTGTTTTCCGGCACGGAAATAGAGACCTTGCATTCCTTCACGGGAGAGGTCTCTTGTAACCGCTCGTTGATATCGAGAGCCGGGTAGTAGCCCGGTTTCGTGATAATCGAGTAATCCAAATAAATTGTAGCTCCTAGTTCCAAGCCGGTATGTACCACGACCATTTCCTTGAGTTGGTTATAGGCCGGAGCGTCAGCGGCGAAACGGGGCAGGACCTCTACAAAGGCGTTATCGGGTGTCTTTACGATTGTACCGTCTTTCTGCCTCGTATAGGAAGAGTGGATCTTCAGTGTCTGGAAATCGGGGTTATAGACGATAAAACTCTCGCCATATGTGCCATTCATCGCTGTGTGCGTGAAGAGCGTCAACTCCATGGAGGATCGATATTCTTGGCTACCGTCGGCATGCAAGGTCCAAGCTTTCGATACCTTCCCGTACTCGGCCTCCGATGCGGCGAATGAAGTGAACGTCATCGCTAACAAGCCTAGGAGAAGAATCAGTTTATAGGTTATCTTAATCATTGTCTTTTTGTTTTTATTTCTTGATAATCAAATAGTCGCCATAACTCTTATAGGCGTTCACGGCGGAACGGAAACCTTTCCAGTCGGCTGCGTCGTAGACACGCTTCTTCAACGCTAGCTTCTGGTGCAAGACGATGCTCCGGTCGCCTTCTTGTGACAAGGAACCTTCGAAATCGGCCGCTTCGCTTTGCAGGGCATCATTCTTCGGGGCGTTCAAGAGGGTATAGCTTTTGGGGAGGCGGATGGTCTCATCCTGTTCTACCAAACGGGAGCAAGCGTCCTTGAATCCATACGCACGGGTTTCCGGCTTCGTATCGATACGCAAGAAACTCTTCACTTGATTGTAGAGGTTGTTCATGACTAACGGCTTGATAAGCATCTGGTCTCCGGCGATGATCGCATAATCGGGGATCTCATAAGAGAACGTGATCTTGATAGGGGCCGCTTGATAGTTCTTCGGGTCCTTACCGTAATCTACACGAAGCAGTTTGGCGTTGGGCGATACGGCCAGCAATTGCTTCTCCATCGTGTTCTGCCAGTCGGATTGCCATCCGGTGGTGAAGATGCGGCGGATATTGCTATCGGACTGTCCCTCGGCCGTGATCGTGAATTGTCCGCGGAGCATGCCTTTCTCGTCTAGGCGGTTGTCTGCGTGGATGCGGACGTAGTGGTTCTCCGGGGCGGAGACAGGGGTCAGGCAGAGGTCGGAACCTTCGGGTACACCCGGGAGATAGTTCTGCTGTTGCTCGGCGCTACTCCATAATTCCCGGCAGAAAGGAACCCAAGTCGGGTCGAGAGGCATATACGTACCGCTCGCCAGTTTTACCACCGCCACGCAATGGTTGAAATGGTCGGCGGGGATGCTTTCTACACGGCTTCCCGCCATTGTCATCGCCGGATAAGCCTCGAAGCCGGCCATGCGGAGGAAGGCGATCAACGTACCGGCGATATCCTTGCAGACACCGCAACGATCGGTATAATTCATTTTCAGGTTGTGAAGCGTGAAACCCTCACCTTTACCCATCGAGATTCCGGAGTAACGGATGTTATCGGCCACCCAGTGGGTCAATACGGCTATCTTCTCCATTTCCGTTTTCTTGCCTTTGATCAGCTCGTCTACCTTCCTTTGGGCTTCTGGGATCGCAGTAAAGCTTCCGTAATCCTCGTTAACCTTATTGAACCATACGGATTTATCTTCCCAGCGGGGCGTGCTGGACATCATTAGCTTCGGGGCGGAATCGAATGGATCTACTCCGTTCGGTTCCTTGGTGAAAGGAAGGATATCGTCGGAGGCGAAGGTATATACTTTCCGTCCATCCTCATATCGCATGGAAGAGGTACATTCGCCTTGGTAGAACTGGAATTGCAACTCTTTCTCCATCGGCATGGATACCCGGTATACCTTGCGCACGGTAGGCTCCGAAGCCCAAAAGGGGACGATGTCGTAAAATTGTCCTCGCATAGGAGGGATGAAACGCTCGTCGTCGTCGCCTGCCGTCAGCAAGGCGTAGGTGAAACCTTTCTTGGCGATCTCGTACTCCACGATATCTCCCGGTTGCAGGCGGCCCACTTCCAGCATGATCTGCCGGGCGCCCCAGTAGATGGCACGTGCGGGGGCGGCATAGTCGCAAGCTTGGGTCACGTCGAGATTGATCACGTCGCCATTCGCACGGTAGATCGTGGCGTAACGAAACTCGGCATGCGCCGTCAGCGGGTCGTAATCGTATTTGATGATACGGTTGGCGACGGCTCCCTTGGGAGTCTGTACCTTAAAAGCCTTGCATACGGCGAAAGCCCCCGAGCCGGTAGGTTGTACCGTAACGGCGGTGCTGTCCAGCAAGGTGACGCAGTCGTATCCTGCGTAGGCTTGCGATTTCTCCAAGGTAGGATCTTGCGGGTATCGGCAAGAATCCTGCCCGTACATAGGCGATAAGGCCAATAGGGAGACCGCGGTGATTGTTAGAATTCTTTTCATGTTTATAGTGTTTTTGTAATGATATTTCTCGCTAGCTCCCGGCAAGCGGCACGGTCGATCTTGCCGCTTCCGGTTTGGGGGATCTCGCTTACCTTTATAATGTGCCTCGGGCGAGGTACTTGGGCAGACTGGCGAGAGCCTCTGTTAGCATCTCTCCTCGTAGCTTTGAGGCAAGCAGTAGCACGACCGTCTCCCCCAATCGAGGGTCGGGTACAGAGGTGATGGCATAGGGGCGGTCAAGGTAGGGCCGCAGCCGCTCTTCTACCTCCTCGATCTGGATCTTGATACCTCCGCTATTGATGATATTATCTTTCCTTCCGATAATGGCAAAACTCCCGTCCGGCAGTAGGCGGGCGACATCGTTCGTCACCAGCCGCTCGTCGCAAACCAAAGGGGCGTCTATCACCAAGGTATTGTCCGGCGACAAGGATAATGTCACCGAGGGGAAGGGATGGTAATAGGGCGAGGCTTCCGGCCCGTTCAGCCGGCGCAGGGCGACGTGAGACAGTGTCTCTGTCATCCCGTAGGTGGAATAAACCGTGTTTGGCATCTGCCGTATCTCCTGTTCCAAGGCTGCGTCGATCGCTCCGCCGCCGATAATCAGGATATCCGTTTGCTCCAGCCGTTTACGTTCCTCGGGTACTCTAAGCGTATTGTAGACTTGCAAGGGGATCATGGCGGCAAAGCGCAGGGGCGTATCTCCCCAATCCGCCAATGGGTGTCCGGAGGGTTCACGCACCTCCAGATCCAGGCCGGCGTATAGGGAGCGGACCACCATCATCTTTCCGGCTATATAGCGCAGGGGCATACATAACAAGGCCTTGTCGCCCTTCTTAAGCCCCAGATAATCGCAGGTAAGCCGGGCGCTGTTCAGCATCCGGTCCTTGCGCACTCGTATCCGCTTGGGCGTACCGGTGGAGCCGGAGGTCTGGACTTCCAGAAAAGGGGAGGGATCGTGCCATTCAGCTAAGAATGCTTGTAAATCATCTTGTATCGGCATAGGTCAAAGGTCGTTGGAGAACCAGATGGTGTCTCCTTTTCGTTGGATCAACTTATGTTTATCGTCCTTGAAAATCTCGCCGGTTCCCAGACCTTGCGGTAGAGAATTGCCTAACGTGGCGCACCATTGGGCGATAGCGTTCAGTCCGATTTGCGATTCCAGAGCGGAGGTGACCCACCATTTGGGTCGCTCGGGGGTGCTTCCTAAGATAGTTTCCGCTAAGTGAACCCATTCCGTGCATCCGGCGATGCCTCCGTGGAGGGAAGGCTTTAATATAATGTATTGGGGATGGATAGTTTCCAGTAACCGCTGTTTCTCGTCCGGGGCGTTACAGCCGATCAGTTCCTCGTCGAGAGCGATGGGAAGGGGTGACTCTGCCGCAAGGTGTGCCATCTCTTCCAACTGCCCGGCACGGATAGGCTGCTCGATGGAATGCAAGTCCATCTCGGCGAGCCGCTTCAGTTTATCCATCGCCTCCGGGGGAGTGAAAGCGCCGTTAGCGTCTACCCGAAGCTCTATTTCCTTGGCGGAGAAATGCGTGCGGATATGTTTCAATAAAGAGAGTTCCCGGTCGAAATCGATAGCGCCGATCTTCAGCTTGACGCAGCGAAAGCCCTCCTTCATCTTTTCCTCTACCTGTTCCAGCATGTACTTATAATCGCCCATCCAGATCAGTCCGTTAATGGGGATACCCGTCTTGCCTTGAGAGAAGGACGTGTCGTAATGCCGCCAACCACCTTGTTCATAATGACGTATGGCCATTTCCAATCCGAAAAGGATGGATGGGTAATGGCGCAAAGATTCGGTGTCAACATATCCCTTCTGTTCCAGATCGAGGCAAGCCTTGGATAACGTGATCTCGTAATCCACTCCATAATCGCAACTGAGATCCGGCAGGGGGGCACATTCTCCGATGCCAATAACCGAGGGGTCGTCTTCCTTGCGGATTCGGACCTCCCACAATTTCCGGGTCGTGTAAACACCCCGTGAGGTTCCTGCCGGTCGCTTGAAAGTCAAGCACCGGGGAACCACCTCAATCCTATATAACCTCTCCTTTACCATTCATTATTCATTCTTAACTATTCATTATTCATTCTCAATCCCCCTACGGGAACTTCGGATAATCCTCGAAGCGTGGACGGCGTTTCTCCAAGAATGCCTTGCCACCTTCCTGCGCCTCGTCCGTCATATAGTAAAGCATGGTAGCGTCTCCGGCCAACTCTTGTATACCGGCCTGTCCGTCCAACTCGGCGTTCAAGCCCGCCTTGATCATACGCAAGGCCAGCGGACTGAGCAACATCATCTCCTCGGCCCATTGAACGTACTCGTCCTCTAATTTATCCAAGGGGACTACCTTATTTACCAGACCCATATCCAAAGCCTCCTGCGCATTGTACTTGCGGCATAGGAACCAGATCTCACGGGCCTTTTTCTGCCCGACCACACGGGCGAGATAAGAAGAGCCGAACCCGGCGTCGAAGCTACCCACACGAGGACCTGTCTGTCCGAAGATAGCGTTCTCGGAAGCGATCGTAAGGTCGCAGACCACGTGCAATACGTGTCCGCCACCGATGGCGAAACCGTTCACGGCGGCGATGACGGGTTTCGGGAGAGAGCGGATTTGCTTTTGTACGTCCAATACGTTCAAGCGAGGTACGCCGTCTTTACCCACGTAGCCGCCACGCCCTTTCACGTTCATATCGCCTCCTGCGCAAAACGCCGTATCTCCGGCTCCTGTCAGAACGACTACGTTAATGTCCGGACGTTCCCGGCAGATGTAAAAGGCGTCGCTCATCTCCGTGGTCGTAGTCGGGGTAAAAGCGTTGCGATACCGTTCCCGGTTTATCGTAATGCGGGCGATGCCGTTGTAGAAATCAAATAAGATCTCCTCGTATTCCTTGATGGTTGTCCATTCTCTTTTCGTTTCCATATATTATATGTTTTGTGCTTGGGATGAATTTTTTAGTTGATGATAATATTCCTTGAGCAATCGTACGTCTTCCGCTTTGTCCGTGAAAACCTCCATGAATAGGGGATGTTCGCTCGGTTGCTCCGTTTGGGTAAAGGCGCTCATCGCAGCTGCCAACTCCTCGGCGTTATGAACGGCGGAGTAGGAGAATCCCCTTTCCGTGGCCCATCCCTCCGCTGAGGTCTGGTGGGAGGCGGTGACGTAACGATGCGTACGCTCGTTCATCTTGAATCCCGGCAAGGCTTGGAAGATCTCGCCACCTCCGTTGTTCAAGAGCAGGATGCGAAGGTTATTGTGCAAGTTACCGTTCCACAACGCATTCATATCATAGAAGAAACTAAGATCGCCTATAACGATAAAGTTTAGTTTTTGCGAGGCCGAGGCGTATCCGATGGCCGTAGACAAGGAGCCTTCGATCCCGCTCGTACCTCGGTTACAACAAACCTCAGCCGTCTCGGGTACGGTGTACAATTGTGCGTAACGTACGGTGGAGCTATTCCCCAGATGCAAGGCCGATTCAGCCGGAAGCGAGCGTATCAAACCACCGATCGCCGCCATCTCGGAGTAAGCGAACTCCGGCTCCGGTAGGTTCCGGGATTTGTATTCCCAAGCCTTCGGATATTCAATCTGCCTATTCTCCAGCATATAAGCGATTTTCTCCAGAAATTCGAAAGCGTCCATCTCGATCACCGTGGTCAGGCTACCGAATAAATCCGTTACCTCCCCATCCAATGAGACATGCCAATGCTCCTTAGGCGGGTGTTTCCGCAAAAACTCTTTCAGCCGCTTGGAGACAATATGGCCGCCG
>OHEC01000113.1_pt1 | contig 59830 bp, 53 predicted proteins | sample 1567141 | NCBI WGS metagenome assembly OHEC01 (sample SAMEA3879567, study PRJEB24766) | human gut metagenome | biome: human-associated habitat; feature: feces | place: USA | collected 1985/1987 | reverse complement strand
TGCAAAGGTACGCGTTTCTTCGATACTTGCAACCCTTCCGGGCTATTTTTTTATCGCTTATTCTCTTTCTTATCAATAGGATAGATTATCCTTTACGAAACAAGCGATTCCTTCAACAAACCTTTCTATTTACCCCTTATAAAACGCAAGATTAAAACCTTCGTTTAGACTAGTCGTTTTTGAATGGCAAAGCAAGCGATACGATGACGTAATGAGCTGATTATCTTAATAAACACTAGTATTAATATTAATTTTAGAATTATGAACAAAAAGATTTCTACGCTTCTTGCCGGTGTAATGCTGGCATCTGCGTTCTCTGTTAATGCTGCGATGGAGAATGGCAAGTCTTATTTGCTGAAGAGCGGAAGTAGTTATTTGTCCGCTGAGACAGATAAGACTTCTGCTGATTATGGCAAACTTGTGTACGGCTCACTTAACACTAGCGATTTGAGTGAAGTTGTTGCCGGTACTTGGAAAGTTTCAACAAAGACTACTTCTGGAGCTGTTGTCTACACCTTCGTAAATAAGGTGACAGGAATGACATTGGCTGTTGATCCTACTTTGGCGAAAACCGCGACCAACGGTCTTTCTGGTGATGTGACATTAGGCAGTGGTACGGTTTCTGAATGGGCATTCGATGCTAGTAACCACATGTATTCTTACTTCAAATCGGACTCAATCGTTTTCTTTGATAATACGGGTGCCCTGAACAAAGGTAAGATTGCGGACTTGTCTGCTGCTTTGGCTGTTACAGAAGATGTAATAAGCACTCCTATTCCAATAAGTGCAGATGATTTAAATACATTGATGTGGTCTGTTGATTCTAAAGACAATTATTTTGCGTTGAATATGGACCCTGAAGTGTCAAAAGGCAAGGCGAATCATTTGACAGCGACAGGACTTCAAGCGGTTAGTGCTGGTAGTGGTTATGTTCAATTGAAAGCTAAGGACAAAAAGGCGGATGACAAACAATTGTATGTAGTTGTCGATACGGCTTATTATGAAGGAACTGAAACTAGCGGTCAGTTGTTGAAATATACCTATGACGTATTAAACGCAGACAATCGCTTGACTGGTTCTTATAAGTTCAAGTTCACTTATAATGTGAAAGAAGACAAACTCTATGTTCAAGTAGCGGAAGTTGCGGATAAATTAGTGAAAGCATCGGGTCAAACTGACGAGCAGTTCGCGAAGGATATCAAAGACAATAATAATAATTCTTATTGGTCTAATCAAGGAAAAATTGTAACGACAAGATCTGACAAGTACATCTACATGGCTAAATTGGACGGTACGAATGTGTTGACACTGAATACGAATGAGACGGATGGTGGTACTCCTACCGCTGCTTCACAGAATATTACGGTTAAGACTTCTGCTGACTATAGTAGCCTTACATTAACTACGATTCCTTCTGGTGTATACTTGATCCAGTATAAGGCTGGTGGTTCTTACAATACAGAAAAGGTAGGTTCTTATGTATTCGCTAATTTGGCTGGTTATTTCGGTTGGGCTGCTCAAGCTCGTAACCAAGAGTTCAAGCATATGCCGGCTGCTCAATGGGTAGTAGAGAAGAAAGGTACATCTTCTATTGCGCCGATCTCAATTACGAACCGTGAGTTCTCTGATGATAGCTATAAGGCTTCTTATCAAATTCCTTCTGATATGCAATTATTCGCAGTAGAGGGTAGTGCTAATGAGGTATTCTATTTTAATGGAAACCAAAAGGATACGGTTAGCTTTATTAAAGTTGACGAGGATCTTGTAAAGGATGCTAAACTGGGATATAAGTATGTGTCAGAGAATGAGGCTAAGGTTCAAACTTATCTGTTTAACTATTTGCATGGATTGGCATTAGATAAATATCTTAATGTTCCGTCAGGGAAGGATTCTATTGTACGTGTAGATGAGACTGGAGCTAAAGCAAGTTTCCGCTTACAAGTGGTTGTTAAAGACGATAAGTATGGTTATGGCGATGGTTTGGTAAGAAATGTTTACCGTATCACGGACGGAAAAGGTCGTTATTTGACTTATGACGGGACAACGAAGAAGTATATGATGAAGACTTATCCTACTGATTATTTCTTGAAAGAGAATAATGATATCGAAGGAAAAGAATATTATACTTTGGTTGAGGCTAATTTGCGTTATTCCTCTATGAACCAAACACAGGCACAGGCATGGTATCCGAAGGCGTTTGCTGGAAAGAAGACCACTGATACAGGTGTTAAGACATTTGAAGCAATGTATACACCGGATGGTGGTTCCGCTTCTTACGATGGATCTGGTAATTTATTACCTTATGCTGGAGCTTCATATGTCGTTACTGTTCCTATATATGATAAAGACGGTAATGCGTTAGTCGCTGATAATAGTAAAGTAGATTATTATACCTATCAAGCTAATACAGAGGGGAAAATTGTTTTAGCTAAAGTTGCGGGTTCCCAGTGGAATTCACGTGCTTATGCCTCATTAAAGGTCTCTGTTGATGACAACACTTTGGATTTGACTCAAGGTTCTTTGAATGATAAATTCAATGGCTATGACGAGGTTCGTACATCTGCTTTCGCCGTAGCAATGGATGATTCTCCTTTGTATCGTCGCTTCAATAACGCCGCTCTTGGTGAGAATGTAAATGACGGTCCTGATAGCTTGACATTCGTTGAGAGCGTTCGTAATGAGTATTTAATGGATGAGTGGAACCCGAACTTGACTACGGAAACTGTTGATTACGCTGGTATCTGGAATAAGGATAAGGCTGAGGGTAAATTAGCGTTCCGTATTGATACGGCTTGGTTGAATCGTGGTCTTGGAAATATCAAACCTCAATATTTGATCTCTGTGGCTCGTGACGACCAAGAGGGTGTTGAGACAGTTCCTTGTACAGAGGCTGGTCCTCACGTTGACGCTAACGGTAACATTACAACAGATCCTTCTAAGTGTGTTCATGCTCAACATGGTCGTGCTGGCTTCGCTTATGGCAAATACTTGGTTAACTTCTCAGACTCTGCCCAAGCGTTCATCGATAGAGAGGCAAAGGTTAATCCTTATATGTTCACAACGAATTCTAGTGCTAATAGCAGCTATACCCGTGTAGGTTTTGTTAAGGCTATCCATGCTGGTGACAGCTTGTTCGTATTGACAAATGGTTTCGAGAATGTAGAACCGGCTAAGTTAGATACGGCGACAATCATCGCTAACTATAAGAAAGCTAAGCTAGAAAACTTCATCGTAGACTTGGTTGGTGACAAACATAAGAATGTAACTTGGTCATTCCGTTATATTAACCCGGATAAGGCTGGTGCCGTAACAGAAGAAGGTGCAGAGAACGCATTCTTGTTCGAGTCTAATGTTTATGGCGAGAAAGATCAAAACTATAGAACCGTAAATGGTGACGCTGATCGTGCTATCGCTCCGACATATGCTGCCGCATGGTTGAAAATGCATAATGGTTGTTTGGTACTGACAGATATCAATTCACAGTTCTCTTCCGCAAAGACCAATGGTGATGGCGCATTAATCTTTAATGTCGCTCAGAAGGATGAAGAAGATATGGTAACATCTAACGATAACATCAACAATGTTGAAGGTGTATCCGTAGTAGCTGGTAATGGTACTGTAACTGTCCAAGGTGCCGCTGGCAAATCAGTAGTTATCTCTAACATCTTAGGTAAGGTGGTCGCTGAGACAGTTCTTGCATCTGATAACGCTACAATCTCCGTACCTGCTGGCATCGTAGCTGTAGCTGTTGATGGTGAGGAAGCTGTTAAAGTGGTTGTTAAATAATTAAACACAATAGATAGGTCAAGAGATGGGAAACATCCCATCTCTTCCTTTAAGAAGATATTTATAATTCTGAAATTCCCGTGCGGAGATAGATTCTTCAAGTACACCGCGATGGTAGAACATGCGGGAGTATTAATACTAAAGTAATAAATTAAAAGCTCAGGTCACGAGAACTTCTGTGAAGAAATGTCGTGACCTTTTTTTGTACTCTTAAATCTCGTGCTATGCTTATATCCACTCAAGAAACATTGATCTATAAATCAATTAGTCCGGAAGACATTTATTGTTATACTCCCGGAATCACCGTGACTTCGACGGGACGCTTGGTCGTGACTTTCGACTTGGGCGGCAAGGGGGTAAAAGAAATCTATGCTTCTTCGCAGTTGTACACGGAAAGGACAAGACGGTTAGGTATCGGTAAGATTTTTGTATCGGACGACCAAGGCGCTAGTTGGTGTTTTATCTCGGATTTTAATTTTTGGCATGCCCGCCCTTTTTGTATAGGGGAAAAGATATATATCATAGGAAACGCAGGCGATTTATGTATTATATGCTCGGAAGATGATGGGAATACGTGGAGCGCTCCCTCGTTTCTCTCCCAAGGTGAGAAATGGCATTCTTCTGCCTGTAATATTCTTTTCGCTAACGAGAGGGTTTACTTGGCGATGGAACAGCGTTTTTATAACTCGGAGATAGAAGGCTGGAATGTGGCGGGTTTGAGCCCTACCTTGCTATCTTGCTCTATTCACGATGATTTACTGGATGCGTCTTCTTGGCGACGTTCCGATCCTTTTGTTTTCAGGGATAAGGTACATTTCCCGGAAGGGGTTGGCATTCCTTTTTACGAGTCATTGACCAATAAGCCGCTGGAATTGGCTCCCGGTCGTTTTAATGCGCCCACTGGATGGCTGGAGGCTCAAGTGGTTCAAATAAAGGATAAACATCATATTTGGTATGATCCGGAGGGGAAAACGTTCCATATGTTTCTTCGTGCGCATACCGGAGGGATTGGATACGCTTGTTTATTAAAAGTGAGGGAAGATAAGAACGGCCAGATGGTAACCGGCTTTCAAGAGACTCCTTCCGGACAGATCTTGCTTTTCTTGCCCTTTCCCGGTGGCCATTTGAAATTCTTTATAGTGTATGATGAGATATCCCGGTTGTATTGGATGGCATCCAATCAATCTTTCGATTCTATGCGGACGATAAGCTCATTACCTGAGACTTCCCGGTATGGACTCCCGAATAATGAGAGGCATCGTTTACAATTATTATTCTCGAAGAATTGTGTGGACTGGTGTATGGCTGGGATGATCGCTTGCCAAGGGAATGAATTATATTCAAGAAATTATCCTTCGTTATGTATCGTAGGTGAGGATATGCACGTGGTTTGCCGTGCGGCGGATGATCATACAAAGGACCCTCAATACTCTGATTGTATTACATATTATAAAATTAAACGGTTTAGAATGTTAATCTATTAAATGAAGTGATTATGGAAAAAGTACTGATTGTAATACCGGCTCGATATGGTTCAAGCCGGTTGCCGGGTAAGCCTTTGGTTAAGATTAAAGGTATAGAGATGATAAAACGGGTCTCGGATATAGCGGATTTTGTATGTCGCAAAAATGAGTCTTGTTCTTATTTGGTAGCTACGGATGATGAGCGCATCGTCTCGTTTTGCGAATCCCGGGAGATTCCGGTGATGATGACTTCCACGAATTGTAAAAGTGGTACGGAACGTTGCTATGAGGCGGTAAGGAAACAGGACACCAATCCCGGACTGATAATAAATCTGCAAGGCGATAATCCCACGTGTCCTCCTTGGATCTTGCAAGATCTGATCGATACATGGAGAAAGGAGAAGGCGGATGTCCTTACCGCCTCGGTCTTGTTGGGATGGAGCGAATACGATCAATTACTGGCGATGAAAAAGGAAACCCCTTATTCTGGTACGACGGTATTGGTGGATCGGCTGGGATATGCCTTAGCTTTCTCGAAACAAACCATACCCGCTATCCGTAAGGAAGATCAAGCTAGGGATCTTTTGCCTAAAAGCCCCGTCAGGCGGCATGTGGGTTTATATGCGTATAGCGGTCGAGCCCTTGAGTCTTATTTCTCATTACCTCCGTCTGTGTATGAACGCTCTTATATAGAAGGATTGGAACAGATGCGTTTCTTAGAGAATGGTATCAAAATGAGGGTCGTAGACGTTGATTATCGGGGACGTGAGACAACAAGCGGGGTTGATTCCCCGGAAGATGTCAAACGGGTTGAGGAAATACTTGAGAAATATGGAGAGTTCGATCTTTCGTGACTTAGATGGAATCGTAGATTCTATTTTATCTCCCTACCATACTTTGGAGGAGGTTCTACCTCCTGGCTGTGATGCTGGTCCCGTATGGATGGAATTTGACTGTTGGGTAGACAGCCAAAAGGTGGATATGCGGACATTGGAATCACCCTTACTCTTGAATATATGTGGTATACCCGCATCCGGTAAATCGTATTGGGCGGAGGAATGGCTATCAGAGAATGGACCTTGTTTGCATATCGCTTTCGACGCTATTATGGAGGCATTATCCGGGTATCAAGCCGATTACTTGCTAGATAGGGAGAATGCGTTCTTACGTTGGGAACTTCCTGCTCGTTTTTTAGGTTACCGTCTTCTTTTGTTGGGATTGAGGAATGGGTGGCCTATTTTATTTGAACATAGTAATGCGTTGAGAGAACATGTGGATTTGTATAAGAAGATAAAGAGTCTTGGATATCGGATTCATATGGTGTGCATCGATGCGACACCAGAAATGGTTATTAAAAGATTGGCTCGGAGGAATCGTTTTTTCCCGGAGGAGCAAGTAAAAAAACGTTGGGATTGCTTGATAGATTTGTTACCTGAATATCAAAAAATAGTAGATGACTTTAAATTAATACAACCATGGAAAAATGTAGAAAACTTGTGATCGTACGGCATGGTAATACGTTTCGTGCGGGAGAGACTCCGACTCGGGTTGGAGCTAGAACTGATTTGCCTCTGGTAGAGGAGGAACGAGCTAGATCTGCGGGACGTTATTTACGTGAAAAGGGGATTGTGATCGACAAGGTGATTTCGGCCCCCTTAAAACGCACATTGGAGACCGCTAACTATATCTTGGAGGAAATGAATGTGGATTTGCCTATCATTCAAGACTTACGTCTTAAAGAGATTGATTATGGGCCGGATGAGAATATGGTAGAAGATCATGTAATAAAACGTTTGGGATCTCTCTATTTAGAAAAGGAGGGAATGGGCCGGAAAGACCTAACGGAAGATCGGATCGTGGAGAGGGGACTTTCCGTGATCGCCCAATGGAATGAGAAGGCCGTGGTACCGTTAGGATGGAACGTAGATGTAGAGAAACTGATAAGCGGTTGGCAGGATTTGGCGGCTAGTATACCTGATGGTGAGACTTGGCTGCTAGTATCTTCCAATGGAGTGATGCGTTTCTCCCCCTATATTCTGGGGAATTATGAGGATTTCTGTGCGACTCATGATATTAAGGTTCCGACAGGTGGGGTTTGTATATTCGATTGTGTGGGTGATCATTGGAGGTGTACGGATTGGGGAATAAAGGCTTATAAACTTTTTAAATGATAAATCATGGAAGATATATGGAATATAACAGCTTTGGTAGTTAGTGTATTAAGTGTGCTTTTGTCTCTTTATGCTTTAAGACAGGCTACCACTAAAAATACCTCGGATATGTATCTGTTCTTTATCTCGCAATATGCGAAGGAGGACATGAAATTGGCTTTACGTAAATTGAAAGATATAAAGCGGGGGGTATATCGGTTGGAACAATGGGAGAGTGATATGAAAAATAATTTGCCGAAAGCCTTTGAGTATGACGAGGCGAGACGTTTGGTGAAATATTTTTATGATACTTTAGCCTATATGAAGTTGGAGAAACTAATAGAGGCTCGTTTCGTAAGATTGATTTGCTTGAAGAAAGGGGCATGGCTTTATCTGGACACAGTCGAAGCCATGGAAAAATTTTTTGACAGTGGCTATGATAAAAAGCCATATGCGGTTATTCGGGATGTATGCGAAAATTTACGAAAGGAAGGGTGTTGTCCTCCTTAGTTCATTATTTTCGGCTTTTGGTGATTTAATAAAGCCTTGATCGAAGAAACGATCGGGGCTTTTATATTTATTTCTTAATTCGCCATGACGATATTCCGTAAGTCGAAACCGAATTGAATATACTCATCCTCAGTGATTTGCCTCTCTGTTGTCAGGATGATTAACGCATGCCCTCGATAGTTGTTTCTGTAAGGGGGATGGAAATGGTTGTAACGGTTTTCGAAGAAGCCGCATTTTTTATAGAACTTTAATCGCTTGGAGGAAATTTCATCCGTAATAGGATCAATCTCTAATAAGATGATTTTATTCAGCCGCTTATTAAAATCCTCCAGTAATAAACCGCCGTATCCTTGTCCCCTAAAGCTCTCATGGATGGTGAAATGTTCGATATATACATAGGTGCTAAAATCCCAGTATGAGATAAAGCCAATAAAGAGGTTATCTTTCAGATAAACCTCTAGATGATAGTTGGGAGATTGGAAGGCCTGTTCTTGTTGCTGCTCTGTTCGTTGCTCAAATAGAGGGAAACTTGCTGTATATACTTGCTCAAAGGTAGGATAGAGAGGGTCTTGCTTTCGCGTTATTTCTAGTATGTCCATATGACTTCGCTTTATTTTGATGCGAAGATAATAATCTAAAAACATTGTCATGTCATATTAAAGCCTTATTTTTGGATGATCTTATAATTAAGATATTGTATACGATGATAGCGTGGTTTCGTTATATATGTTTAATTGTTAGCCTTATAATCACTATGCCGGAATTACTTTCGGCACAACGTCTGGTTTCTCAACGTCAAGAGGATGTAGAGGCCGGTCTTTTATATAACGAGAGCGTCTATATCCTATCTAATTATTCTTGTCTATCCTCCAATTCCCCGGAAAAACTTTCTTTGGACGAGTTGCTGCGGAAGCAGATCGAAGGCTTTTATTTCTATTTGAAGCGGGATACGGAGACAAATGTATTGCTACTAAGGAAACCTGATGGTACGTTTACCCCTTTTAGTGAGTCATTGGAAGCCATTAAGACGGCCTTGGATGCGGACTCCACTAAGGTTATGACGCTTTTCCTCGATTTTTATGTAGAGACGGAGCTGGAATCCTCTTTTAAGGAAACAGGCTTGATGGAGTATGTACTTGAATATGATACGAAAAACGGATGGCCATCCTTGAAAGATATGTTGAGTTCCGGAAAGCGACTGGTCGTTTTCGAGGTTCAGAAACATTTGAACAGTCCTTTATGGTTGCATAATATGAGGGATTTCGTGGAGCATACGGACGCTGATTGGGGAAACCAACCGGAAGGGGTTGAGAGTTTTGATGAGCGGCTGAAAAAGAATTTGTCTTTATTTACCGGATATAAGTTCTTGGAGACTTCCCGGGGGAATAGCAATGATATCTCGGCTTTAGCCCGGCAGACGCCCTATTTAATTGAATCGTTTAAAAGAGCGTGGATCCGGGATGGAAGGGTTCCCAATTTTGTCTTGGTAGATAAGTATTACGCATGGTTGGATGTCTCGTTGGTTACTTTCCGGAATTTCGATATCATTTACGGCGTGGTTACGAATAACAATGAGTTGCTTAACTATGTGAATTGGGATGGGATGTCTAATTATACGACCGGTAAATATTGCTTTCCGCTAGAGCCCGGGGCCGAGTTGATGCTTTCCCCGATCTCTCCGGGCTATCGGATAGAGCCGGCTACGGTTTATGTCTCCGGTACCCAAAGGAAGGCTTTCGCCGGCGATTTTAAGGCTAGACCTTTGCGGATTGACGAGGATATAGAGATTTATTTACCGTTTGAGGGCGATGAGAAAGATGGTTCGTCCAATCATAATCTCACGGTATCTAGGAATGTCGAGTTTATTCAGGACCCTATACGGGGACAGGTCGCTTCCTTGGAGAATCAGGCCCGTGTGGATTTACCGACCGCTTCGGAACTTCATATGCGGGATCATGATTTCACTGTCGGCGTTTGGTTGAAAATACCTAAGTACCTGCCGGAGAAGGAGGATTATTGTATTCTGGGAGCTAAGAACAGTACTTATCAACAAGCGTTGCATCTGTTGATACGGAACCGGAAACCGTATATGGGATTCTTTAACAACGATCTGGTTGGTAACACGGAGATCGAGCCGGGCAAATGGTACAATGTCGTATGGCGGTATAATAAAAGGAATGGGGAGCAGGCTATATTCGTGAATGGAAAACTGGATGCGATCTCTTTTGATCGTCCGGCTTATCTGGGTAGTGATAGCTTATATGTCGGTTTCGTGAATTTCAGCCAGTCCTCGAACTTCGTGGGTGTGCTGGATAATCTTTGTATTTGGTCTCGTGTGTTGAGCGATAAGGAGATATTGGGATTGAGCAACCAGTTATTAGATTTACATATATCGAATGCGATTACTTGGTTGGATGTCCTTGGAATTGGGTTGATTTTGATGGTTCTGGTCTCGATAGCTTATCTAGTCTATCGGAAGGTGAAAGAAAAGCCAAGGCAGGATGAGGCTGATGCGGGAGCGGTTGCGGAGGAGGGAATCGAGGAAGGAATCGAGGAAGGAATCGAGGAGCCGGATCGTTCTTCGCAAGAGATGCCGGAGGAGATTGAGGAGGCTCCGGTTCTGCGCAATTATATCCGATTGTTTGGAGAGTTCTATGTGTTGGACCGGGATGGAAATGATATAACCTCTCTATTTACCCCCAAATTAAAACAGCTGTTTATCTTGATTATGCTTCACTCTTCCCGTGGAGGTTTCGGAATATCGAGCAAGGACTTGACACGGATGATTTGGGGGAATGACAACCCCTCGAAAAGTACGAAGAGCCTTCGAAGCGTATCTATATTGAAACTCCGGAAGATATTGGAACGTATCGATACGGTCGAGGTTCTATTTAATGCGAATCGATATATTCTCCAGCTTTCGGAAGATGTCTATTGCGATTATTTGGTTTGTTTGGATTGGCTGAAAGATAAACGGGTACGGACTCAGCCGGACTTTGAATATTTCTATGATATTATCAGCAAAGGAGAAGTGTTCAAAGGGGAATCGTTTGATTGGATGGATGATTTTAAAAGTTATATCTGTAATAGTACGGTAGATGTCTTGTCTCGCTTTATCGACACTTACTCGATCGAGGATGAGGCGGATCGGGTGATCCAGATCGCCGACCAGATCCTTCTGAACGATCCTTGCAATGAGGAGGCTTTGCTCTATAAGATCAAAGCCTTGATTTACCAGAACAACTTCAAATTGGCCCGTTATGCGTACGACCGCTTTTGCGCTTTATACCAAGAGATGTATGGCGAGGCTTTCCCTTCTTCTTTTGAGCAGATCGTACCGTCTCCGCTGATGAGTCAGCAATCTCCCCAGTAAGTATTATAGTGTGCCTGCTGATTGGCAGGACTGTGCCATCGCTATTGTCACACCTGTGCCATCGTTGTGGCAAGACCGTGCCACCGTTATGGCATGCCTGTGCCATCCGTGTGGCACTCCTCTGCCATTACAGTGGCAAATGTATGCGTCCCACTGATAGCGATCCTTTCGAATAGGGAGGCAGGTGGTATGCCTCTGACTTATCGAAGATTTTTTAATTATTTCTTGATTTGTTTATATCGCTGTTATTATGTGAATTATGCTTTGCGTAGGTATGAAATTAGCCTTAAATTAGCCCTTGGTTAATGTCTTGTTTAGCGTTCGTTAACTCATGGTTTACTGCTCCTCCCTATATTCGCTCTCATTGTTTCGCACGAGGAAGCGAAGTTGTGTTTTACTATATATATTTTTTTTCGACTTTAAATTTAATACTATGAGTAACACTATGTCAGACAAGAATTCGGTGAACTTCACACGTAGGGAGTTCTTAGGTACAGTAGCTGCAGCGGCGGCGTTTACAATCGTACCTCGTTCCGTTTTGGGTGGACCGGGCTATACGGCACCTAGCGATATGGTCAATTTGGCCGGTATCGGTGTGGGTAGCCAAGGTGGTGGTGATATACAGAATATCGCTACTCCGGATGTACCTATTAAAAGGAAACCTTTTGGTGGAGGCGGTATGCTGATGCAACCTTATGCGGGCATCCAGCCACCCAGACGGGAACGGAGAGCGTCGGATAATCCTGTGCAAATGGGAGATGCGGAGAAACAATCGTTTAAGCACGCGAATATTTATGCGCTATGTGATGTAGACCACGATTACTCCGGACATATCTTAGCGGGATACCCGAAAGCGAAGAAGTATACCGATTTCCGGGAAATGATCGACAAAGAGAAAGAGATCGACGCGGTATTGATCGGTACCCCGGACCACACCCATGCGGTTATTGCCGCTTATGCGATGAAAGCCGGTAAGCATGTATTTGTAGAGAAGCCGATGGCTAAGACGATTTATGAGACCCGCTTTTTGAGGGATCTGGCAAAACAAACCGGTGTTGTTACCCAGATGGGTAACCAAGGGCATAATATTGAGGGAACTATGCAGACGGTCGAATGGATCCAAGGTGGTGTGATCGGTGACGTAAGGGAAGTTCATTTGTGGACAAACCGTCCGATGTGGCGCCAAGGTTATTTTGATCGTCCGGCGGGAGTGGATATACCGTCTAATCTTAACTATGACGTGTGGTTGGGCCCGGCCCCTGATAAACCTTATAATCCGGAGATGCTTCATTTCGCTTGGCGTGGATTATGGGATTACGGTACAGGTGCTATGGGGGATATGGGAGCCCATACCTTCGACGCTCCGATTTGGGCGCTTAATTTGGGTATGCCCACGAAAATACAAGCTACTTCCACCCCTTACAATAAGGACTATCTGCCACAATCGGAATGCGTGACGTATGAGTTCCCGGCTCGTGGGAATATGCCTCCGGTAAAGGTAACTTGGAGTGATGGGGGTATAAAACCGGCTCGCCCGGCGGAGTTGGAACCGAACCGCCAGTTAAGGGAAGCGCTTTATATAGGCGATAAAGGTCTGATCATGCATGGTACCCATGGAGCGGAGCCGCAACTGATACCGGAAAGACCGGGGTTCGTAGCTCCGGCGAAGACATTAAAGCGACCGAGTAATATTTATGTGGACTTTATCGAGGCGATAAAGGAAGGTCGCAAAGCCGCTAATGATTTTGAGGTATCCGCTAAATTGACGGAGATTATGTTGCTGACGAATATCGCTGTCGCCGCGCAACGGTTGGATCTTACGCTGGAATATGACGCAGAGAATATGAGAATCACGAATTGTCCGGAAGCGAACGATTATTTCCACTATGAGTATCGTAAAGGCTGGAGCCTGTAAGGGACTTTCTTCTAAGGGTTAAGACTAATTTATAAATTGAATGGTTATGAATAAAGATGTGAACAATGGTCAGTCCAGACGTGAGTTTCTAGGAAGATCGGTCGCTGCTTTGGCGGCCGCGTCTTTCCTTCCGAGTGCTTTCTCTTGTACGGGGAAGAGTGTGGCGGCTCCCGCTCCGGTTGATACGGCGGCGGAGGCAGGCAAGGTTAACTCGAAGTTCGGTGGCGTGCAAATCGGCACGATCACTTATAGTTGGCGTTCTATGCCGGGTGGATTGGAGAATATCATCAAGTATTGCCAAGAGGCGAATATCAGTTCCATCGAGTTGATGGGAGGTGATCTGGAAGCTTATTTAGGAGCTCCGGAGAATCCGATGATGAAATTCTTCCGTCAGCAAGCTCCTCCACCAGCGGCGAAACCGGGTGAGAAACCTGCGGCTCCTCGCCGGATGGGTCCCCCGAAGTTTACTCCGGAGCAGCAGGCTGAGATCGATAAATATAAGGAAGCGGTGAAAGCGTGGCGTCTCGGATTGGATCTATCGAAGGTAGAAGGTGCTCGTAAGTTATTGAACGAAGCAGGAATATCGGCGCATATCGTGAAGATGGAACCTTCCCGTATGGGTTCGGACGAGGAAATCGATTATGCGTTCAAGGTAGCTAAGGCCATGGGCGCTAAAGCCGTGACGGACGAGATTAATTTGGAGACGGCGAAAAGAGTCGCTCCATTTGCCGAGAAGCATGGGATGTATATGGCTTTCCATAATCATATGCAATATGCCGAAGAAGGGTTTAGTTGCGATCCGATCTTAGCGGTCTCTCCTTCTATTATGTTGAATTTTGACGCGGGCCACTTCTTTGGCTCTACAGGTATCCATCCGAATGAGATGATCAAGAAATATCATGATCGGATCTATAGTATACACTTGAAAGATAAGACGGGGCCTACGACAGGGGACCAGCCGAATACGAATCAAGTATGGGGACAAGGGGAGATGCCGTTGGAAGACGTGCTCTTGTTGATCAAACAAGAGAAATGGCCTATCTATTGCGATATAGAACTGGAATATGATATCAAGCCTTGGTCTGACTCCGTGAAGGAGGTAGGCACTTGCGTGAAATATGCTCGACAAATATTGATGTAGATTATAGAATGTTGTCTTTGGTATGTCATTAATAGATATGACGGGAAGGGCCGGTTCCTGATGGAGCTGGCCCTTTATTTTTCATTTATTGATCTCTTTTACCAAATTGGGCGCGCACTTAAAATGGACAATGGTTCTGGGGATCAACATTAAAGTCTCTCCGCTTTTCGGGTTTCTGGCCAACCTGCTTGTCTGTAAGCGGGGAGTATAAACACCAAAACCCTGTATACATACCTTTTCTCCGGATCTCGTTTTCTCTAAGATAATGTTATTCAGTTCTTCCAATATATACCGGATTTCTTCTTTGTCGTTACCGACTCTTTTCGATAATTCATCGATTAGCTGACTTTTGTTCATATCGTATTATTTTTTGAGAAGTTTGTTTTTTGATCTGTTGTTAAATGTTTTTTCCTGTATTGCAAAGGCGATAAGCCCGTGTGCCTCCGAAAGAAACGTCCCAACGAGGATTGGTTCGAGAACTGCGTCTTCTCAACAATCTCTTGGATATTCAAGGTAGAGTTGGTGAGTAATCCTTTTAATTCTAGGATCATATATTCCGTAATCCAATCTTTGGCGGATTTGCCGCTTACCTCCTTAACAACCATGGTCAAGTATTTAGGGGTGATGCATAGAGAGTTCGCGTAGAACGTCACGCTTCTGTTGACTTTGTAATTACTCATGACCAATTGAAAGAATTTGTGGGTCAGTTCTTTTTTGTGGACATCTATCGTTACAGTACTGTCTAAAGAATTGACTTTATAATGGTTATATATATCAAGGAATAATATGCGAAGTAAGAGTATAACCGACTCTCTTCGATACTGGTTTTCCGGATCGACGGCTTTTCTTATAAGTAATTCAAAGAAGTCTACAAAGGAAAGAGTTTCCACGTCTTCCATCTTGAAATAGTAATGTTGCCTCATATAGAAAAAGAAATGTGGCGAGAAACGACTGATACCGCTTAATATATCAGTATAAAAGGATTCCGTGATCGTGAAATATCTGATTTGGAAATCTACGCTAACGTCCGTCAATGCGACCAATTGCCCCGGCAAGATGATAATGAGCTCTTTGGGGGTTATAATGTGCTTGTTGGAATAGATATCAATTTTAGCGTTTCCTTTTAGGCAATAGATGACAATCCCTAATTTGATGTAAGAAGGGTAAGTGGTAATAGGGAGTTCTTTGGAAAGTGTAAAGATCTTGAAATCCTTCTCCAATGAATAATCAACACCACTATTCGGCTCAACTATTTTTTTAATATTTCCCGACATTCTTTTTGTCTATAGTTTCTTGTGTAAAAATATAACTTCGTCTTTTACTATATTTATCTAGTGGTTATTTGGTATAATATTACAGAAATATAGGTCTTGTTTTGGCGTTTTTTAAAGTTTGGTTTAAATGACACCTTGAAAAATAACCGCTATTGAATGTTTTTGTTTGTAGGTCTAATACTTTTTTGCAAGTACGGTCGAGGGGATATCGGGAGGGATTTGTATTCTAAAGGCTGTGTGAATTGAGTGGAATATGTGTTAGGAAATATTAGTAATTAAGGCTAAGGATAAGCGTGCGAGACAAGAACGGGAAGGATTGCCTCGCACGACAGGCTTAGATCGTCTTTTAGATAAACTTGAGTATATCTTCTGCCTTTTCCGCTATATGATCGGGTGCGTATTTCTCTAATTCCGTACGAGGGCGAAAGCCCCATGTTACCCCACAGGATGTCACTTCGCTGTTGATGGCGGTTTGCATGTCCACGTCCGAGTCTCCGACATAAAGAGTGTCTTCTTTGGATAGGCTCGCTCGTTCTATGATCTCATTGACGATACTGGGATCTGGCTTCGCTTTTACTCCTTCACGCTGTCCGAGAACCTCCGTAAATTGTATGGAAGGAAAGAAATGGGCGATGAGCTTACGGGTAGCGGCTTAATATTTATTAGAGGCGACCGCCAGTTTGATCCCTCTTTCCTGCAACAAGGCTAATAACTCAGGGATACCGGGGTAGGGAACGCTGCGATCCGTGTTATGCAGATCGTAATGCTTTAAGAACTCTTGCCTTACCTTTAGTATATTCTCTTCCGTCTTTTCACCTTCGGGTAACGCACGTTCGAATAATTTGTTGATGCCGTTTCCTACGAAGAAGTTATACTCCTTTACGTCATGCGCCGGAAAGCCGTTTTGCAGCAACGCATGGTTCGTGCTATGGGCTAAATCGGCGATCGTATTTAATAATGTTCCGTCAAGATCGAATATTACTAACTTTTTCATTTTAGTTTTCTGGCAAAATTAATGGAATGTAGAGATATACTTTCCCTTTCGACTGATAAAATAGATGAACCGATTTAAAAATAGATAAAAGTATTAGGTCATATATAAGATATTTGTATCTTTAGGACAGGAATAGAAATCCTTTGTAATATATTGTATAACCTAAAATTGGAACATCATGGGAAAGAATCAATTAATTCACGGGAATGAATTTCATTTGCTGAAACAAGCTGAGATTCATAAAGCTACAGGTAAACTAGTCGAGTCACTAAACTTGGCAGCCGGTTCTACGGGAGGTTTTGATATTTATAAAGTTGTAGAGGCTTATTTTACGGATTTAGAGAAAAGAAAGGAGATCAATGATTTGTTGGGTATTTCCGAGCCATGTGAGACACGTGTCACGGAAGAATGCTTTTCTTAAATAAGCCGCAGTAGGAATAACATAGAAAAAGGAGATACCTGAATCAGATATCTCCTTTTATTATATCTCAAAGAAGGATCAATTACTTACCAGAAAGTTTTTCTTTCAAAGCTGCCAATTCCTCGATGTCACCTAATGTAGTCTTTTCAACCGGACCGGTTACCATTCCAGATTCCTCTTCTTTTTTACCGCCACGTTTTGAGGATGCCTTCTTTTCAGAAGTTGCCTTAGCGCCTTTTTGCTCATCTTCAAAGATGCGGCTGTGAGAAAGGATGATACGTTTAGCTTCCTTGTTGAACTCGATTACCTTGAATGAAAGTTTCTCATCTACTTGAGCTTGAGAACCATCTTCTTTTACAAGGTGCTTTGGAGTAGCGAAACCTTCTACGCCGTAAGGCAAAGAGATAACGGCACCCTTATCCAATACTTCGATGATTGTACCTTCGTGGATAGAACCAACCGTGAAGATAGTCTCGAATACATCCCAAGGATTCTCTTCCAATTGCTTGTGGCCTAAGCTTAAGCGACGGTTTTCCTTATCGATTTCCAATACTTGAACCTCGATCTCTGCTCCGATCTGAGTGAATTCAGACGGATGTTTGATCTTCTTCGTCCAAGACAAGTCAGAGATGTGGATCAAGCCGTCAACACCTTCCTCGATTTCTACGAATACACCGAAGTTAGTGAAGTTACGAACCTTAGCCGCATGACGAGAACCTACCGGGAAGCGCTCCTCGATGTTTTCCCAAGGATCAGCCTTCAATTGCTTGATACCAAGAGACATCTTACGCTCGTCGCGATCCAAGGTCAAGATTACGGCCTCGATCTCGTCGCCAACCTTCATGAAGTCTTGAGCGGAACGCAAGTGCTGTGTCCAAGACATCTCTGAAACGTGGATCAAACCTTCTACGCCCGGAGCGATCTCGATGAACGCACCGTAGTCAGCCATAACGACAACTTTACCCTTAACCTTGTCACCAACCTTCAAGTTCGTATCCAAAGCATCCCATGGGTGCGGAGTCAATTGCTTCAAGCCAAGAGCGATACGTTTCTTCTCGTCATCGAAGTCCAAGATAACAACGTTGATCTTCTGGTCAAGCTGAACGATTTCCTCCGGATGAGAAACACGTCCCCAAGAAAGGTCCGTGATGTGGATCAAACCGTCTACGCCACCCAAGTCGATGAATACACCGTAAGAAGTGATGTTCTTGACAGTTCCTTCCAATACCTGTCCTTTCTCCAATTTGGAGATGATATCTTTCTTCTGTTGTTCCAACTCTGCCTCGATAAGAGCCTTGTGAGATACAACAACATTCTTGAATTCTTGATTGATCTTAACAATCTTGAATTCCATAGTCTTACCTACAAATACATCGTAGTCGCGGATCGGCTTAACATCGATCTGAGAGCCCGGCAAGAACGCTTCGATACCGAATACGTCAACGATCATACCGCCCTTCGTACGACATTTAATGTAACCTTTGATAATTTCGTCTTTTTCAAGAGCCTCGTTAACACGATCCCAAGAACGTGTAGCGCGTGCTTTCTTGTGTGAAAGGATCAATTGTCCTTTTTTGTCTTCTTGGCTCTCGATGTAAACTTCTACCTCGTCACCAATCTTTAAATCCGGGTTATAACGGAACTCGGACATAGGAACAACACCGTCAGATTTGAAACCGATGTTTACAACAACCTCACGTTTGTTCATAGAAGTAACGGTACCCATAACCACTTCTTTGTCTTTTACCGTGTTCAGGGTCTCGTCATACGTTTTTACAAGATCGTCCTTGCTTACTTCGGTGTAAGTCTCGCCTTGCTCGAAAGCGTCCCAGTTGAAATCTTCAACCGGCTGGATGTTTTTTAAATTTTCCATTCTTTAATTGTTAATACTAAGTTTGTTTTAATTAGTAAGTTAGACTTTATGTTGTCATCTCTCAAAAATCGGGGCAAAGGTAATGCTTTTTTTCTGATTGACAAGTGTTTTGAGGGGTAAAAACATTCATTTGGGGCGTATAAGCTGTAATTACGGAAAACTGTTGATTCTTATTGATATTTATTTTGTATGTTTGCGAATTGTAAGCGATAAATCAATGAGTAGAGGATTTTTAAGAAAGTCCAGCGTCAATACTTTTATAGGAATAGTGTGGATTTTGTTTGCGGTAGGCGCAAGTGCGCAGAATGCCGTGAGTAAATTTCGTGCGGATAGTATACGCCAATCTTTATCACATATCCAGAAACCTCAGGATAAGATACCCCTTTTAAAAGAATTAGTCGGCTTGTATTGGCAGTTGCCGGAGGAGGTGCCGGCGCTGAAAGAGATAATCGATATAGCGATGCCTTTAGACTCCATCGGGGTCGTATATGATGCGATGGCCGGCTTGAGCCGTTATTATTATAATGTGGGAAATAGGGATAGTTTGTTGTATTGGGTGGAGCAATTGGATTCGTTGGCCTCAAAAAGGCATGAGAGTCCCAGAGGACTGTTTTTATCCGGTAGTTTGATTTGTCAGGATTATCTATGGTCCGGCAATTATGAGTTGGCTATGGATAAGGCCATGCAATATCTGGATTTGGCCCGGGAAAGTAAGAACGATTATGGTTTACTGCGAGGGTATCGTGATTTAGGAATGGTTTACCAGCGGATTAAAAGAGACAGCGATGCGGTAGAGATATTCCAGAAAGGCCTGTACTTATTGAGAGGGGAGAAGGCGAATCCTACTTTTCGGATTATGTATTTGTCTAATATGTTGGAATCGACCCTGCTATTAGAGCGTTTATCCGAATCCGAGGCGCTTTTGAAACAGTATGAGTTTTTATTGGACTCTTTGGAAAGGAAGTATGATCGAGAAGGGACGATTTTCCCGGTAGATCGCCATCGTTGTTTGGTAAATTGTTATTTCTGCGAGCTGTATACCATGAAAGGGGATTTAAAAAAGGCACAGGCGTATTTGGATAAGGCAACCGCCTATTTGGATAGCTCTTTTGGAAATAGGGTGGAGGCTCAATACCTTCGGACAAAATCATTTTATTATTGGAAGAAGAAAGATTATAGGCATGCGTTGTCTGCCGTCAATTTGGCTTTAAAGATCAATCGTGATCTGGATAAGTTGGAGATGAAGAAGGCGATTTTGCAGTCGTCGGGTCAATTGCGAGAGGCGATCACTATCTATGAGGAGATCATTAATAAGACGGAAATGATCAATACGGATGCCTTTGACCGGCAAATTGAACAACTCCGTATCTTGAATGACCTGAATGATTTGGAAAAGCAAGATCGGGAGTTGAAGTTGAAGTCTGAACAAGAGGCTTTGAAGCTGAAGCAGATCGCAGTATCGATCGGTTTTTTATTGGTCTTGGTGGGTTTACTCTATGTGTTATGGCGTATTTATATACATACTAAGCGGCTAAGAAATGAGTTACTTCAAGAGAAAGATTCCTTGATCGCTTCGGAAAAACAACTTCGTATCGTGACGGAAGAGGCGGAGGCTGCGAACCAGAAGAAAAGCGCTTTCATCGCCAATATCAGCCATGAGGTGCGTACGCCATTGAACGCGATTGTCGGTTTCTCTGAATTATTGGCGAGTAGTGAATATAGTGAGGAAGAAAAGATCGAGTTTGCGGGAGAGGTGAATCATAGCTCGGAGTTGTTGTTGAATCTGGTGAATGATGTTCTGGATTTATCCCGTTTGGAATCCGGCAAGATTAAGTTCAGCGTTAAGCCTAACGATCTGGTTTCTTGTTGTCATAAGGCATTGGATTCGATTCGTCATCGTGTAAAGCCCGGGGTTCGGTTGACGTTTACTTCCTCGCCCGAATCTTATACCTTAAATACGGATGCCTTGCGTTTGCAGCAGTTGTTGACAAATTTGTTATCGAATGCCGCTAAATTCACTTCTGAGGGAGAGGTTAATCTCTCATTTACCGTGGATGAGAGCAAAGGTGAGGTCCGTTTCTCCGTTACGGATACGGGCTGTGGAATCCCCGAAGATAAGTGTAAGAAGATATTCGAGCGGTTTGAGAAGTTAGACGACTTTATTCAAGGTACCGGTTTGGGGCTTTCTGTTTGCCAGATCATCTCGGAACAGCTAAAAGGTTCTTTATCCGTAGACGTCTCTTATAAGGGCGGTGCCCGGTTTGTCTTTATACATCCAACGAATTTAATTGAAACCTCTGTATGAGACTGATGAATCTATTCAATAACGGGATATCCATACGTATGGGGATGGTTATTTTGATCTCCCTGAGTGTATTTTGTGGTTCAGTGAAATCTTCCACACCTCCTCCGGCCAAGGATCGTTTAACGGAGATCGACAGCTTGGAGAGGTTATTGCCGGACTGCCCGACGATAGCGTCTACTTTACCCATATTGCAGCGATTGGCTTTGCTCTGCCGGCAAGAGCCTAAAATGAAAGATTATTATCAACGTCTTTATGAAAACGCGATGGCGGTGGATTCCATATCTATCGCATATAGGGGGCTGAAAGGTATGGCCGAATATTATTACAATCAGTCTAAGCGTGATAGTTTGGTATATTGCTGTAATATCGTAGATTCTATAGCGAAGGCCCGTCATGAATATCCGTATGTCTTGTTTGAGGTGAAGAGTTTTTCCAGTCAAGATCTCCTTTGGCTAGGGAATTATGAGTTGGCAATGAGTGAGGCGATGGATCTGTATCGGTTGGCGAGCAATCTAAATCATAAATACGGCTTGCTTCGCTGTTCGGAGACTTTAGGGCTGATTTACCAACGTATCCGTAGGGATAGCGATGCCGTAGTCTCTTTTCAGGAAGGTTTGGATTTATTGAAGGATATAAAAGATGTTCCCGATATCATGGATACTAAAATCCGGTTAACTTCTTATCAATTGGAAAGTAGTGTCCGAACGAAACAATATACGTTGACGGAACGAATCTTGGAACAATATAAAGCCCTGTTGGATGAGCAATATGAGATTAATCAAGAAAAAGGTGATGTTTTGCTACTAGAGCGGGAGTATTGGCTGCTTTATTCTTTTTACACGAGCTTTTATCTTTCGAAAGGAGATTTGGCAAATGCCAAGAAAGCGTTGGATAAAGCCTCTTCCTATGCCGGCAATAGTTTGGTAGAGGAGGACTATGCGATCAATACTTATCTAGCGGTTAAGGCTCGTTATTATAAGGCGGCTGGAGATATCCCGTTGGCACTGCGTTATATAAATGAAGTGTTGGAGACTGAGCGATTACCCGAAGATATTCAGTTCAAGGCGGATATCCTAAAGGAGCAGGGCCAACTCGAGGAGGTTATGGCCCTATATGATGAACTTTATAGAACGCTGACGAAAAGGCGGGGAACTTCTTTTCTTCGGCAGGTAAATCAATTGCGGACTTTGCATGAGTTGCACGAAAAGGAATTGAAAGAAACGGAATTGGAAGAGGCCGGGCGACGTATCGCCCGGAAACAAGATTTGTTGATCTTTATCTTATCCATATCGGTCGTGTTATCGATCCTCCTCTATATCTTGTTTTTATACTACCGCCATCTACGATCCTTGAAAAACCAATTACAGCGAGAGAAAGACTTGCTTTTGGAATCCCAAAGACGATTGATGAAGGAGAAGACCCGTGCGGAAGAGGCCAGCCTGATGAAAAGCGCTTTCCTCGCTAATATGAGCCATGAGATCCGGACCCCGCTAAATGCGATCGTTGGCTTCTCCAGTTTGCTGGTGGAACCTTCTACCGATGCGGAAGAGCGGGAGGAATATTCGTCTATCATCCGGAACAATACGGATCTAATGTTGAACCTGGTAAACGACGTGTTGGATTTATCCCGGATGGAGACCGGAGACCTTCATTTCAATATCAAGGATTATCCGCTTTTGGAGTGTTGCCAAATGGCGTTGGAGAGTGTACGCTACCGAATACCGGATGGGGTTAAATTGACTTTTTCTCCCGCTGGGGAACCAATCGTGGTACATGTAGATAATCTGCGCCTGCAACAACTGTTGACAAACCTGTTGACAAACGCGGCTAAATTTACGGAGAAAGGTGAGATTAACCTATCGTTCCAACTTGCGCCGGATCGGGAAAAGGTATGCATAGCCGTTACGGATACGGGTGCTGGTATTCCCCTTGAAAAACAAGCCTCGGTGTTCAACCGCTTTGAGAAGCTGGATGATTATAAACCCGGTGCGGGTTTAGGGCTTTCTATCTGCCTATTGATCGCCGAGCGGCTGAACGGTTCCTTGTCCATCGATCCCTCATATACGGAGGGGGCTCGCTTTGTGCTTATCCTTTCTTGTGAAATAGATCCCTCAATTTATAATCCACAAATAGAAGAATGAGCGTGATGGCTCCTATATATAAATAGAAAGCCAAAGCCGATGTGCTTATCATCGGGAGGGCTATCTTGGGTATCTCCATATATACGAAAGATACGGCGGCGAGGGAAATCATGATAAGCGATGCCACGATCGCCGCTAAAAGGCTGAATCGTTCGTTGCGTTTCTTTGCCTTCGCGGACTCGAGCATGATCTGCCGCATTACGTTCGAACGGAACGAGGTGGAAAGCTCCTCCTCCGGTATGCGTTTAAATAAATCCCCCAACCAATCGGGTTGCTCCTTATTTGTGTTCATCTTACTCATGATCCATTCCTTTTAATAATACAAACAATTTCTTTCGGATGCGATGTAGCTTGACTTTAATATTCGAGGCGGTCAAGCCGGTGATAGAGACCAGCTCTTCTATTGTTTTTTCTTTCCAATAGAAGAGCAGGATCAAGGCCCGTTCGTCCGGCGGAAGTTGCTCAAGGGCGGCTTCCAGCCTTTGAACCTGTTCCGTGGACTCAGTCTGCCCGAACAGGTTCCCCACCTCTTCCTCCGATACGTTTTCAAGTGTAGTCTCCTCAATCGCAAGAAACTCATATTTCTTCTTCCTGACCGACGAGATCGCCGTGTTATAAGCGATCCGGTAAATCCATGTGGAAAAACTGCAATCCCCTTTGAATGAGGCGAGGTTCTTGAATACCTTCATAAACGTATCCTGCGCCAACTCCTCGGCGTCCTCTTGGCTTCGTACCACTTTGAGGATCAACGAGTGAATCGGACGGCTATACTTGTCCAAAAGGCAAGCGAAACATGCCACGTCCCCCGCTTGTATCCTTTGTATGTAATATGTATCGGTATACAATTCCATTGTACTTAATGGACGCAAGCCGGGTAAATAGGTTACAACTTGCGGTAACAAAAATAAAAAATATTTTTCAGCCCGAAGGTGTAACCTATAGGAAACTGTTGCGTCAAATTAGCAAACAAGATGAATGAATCAATTAAAATTATACAGTTATGATGGATTTTATTTCTGTTCCGCTAGTTGTCGGAATTGTTTGTGCAGGTATTTACGGATTATTTGAGTTGTTTGTTCGTAGGAGAGAACGTTTGGCGATTATCGAGAAGATCGGTGATAAACTGGATGCCTCTGCTTTCGATGGCAAATTGGGACTGCCTAACTACATGCGAAACTTCTCGTTCAGTAGCTTAAAGGCCGGGTGCCTTTTGGCGGGAATCGGATTAGGTTTGTTGGTAGGCTTTATTATTAATATGTGTATGGCGACAAATTCTTATTATGATGATGGTTGGTACAGGCATGAGGTAGCGGGTACGGCTTATGGGGCTTCGGTTCTTTTGTTCGGGGGAATCGGCTTGATAATAGCGTTCGTCATTGAGCTGAAACTAGGTAAGAATAATAAATAGCCATAGGCTTGCCTGTATAGACGTAGCGTGCTGCATGCAGCACGCTACGTCTATACTACAGGTAGATCTCCCCGAAGAATTCCGGGCAATGGAAATTAGGCTCGGGAAGGTCGATCGGACTCCAGCTTACGAAATGCGGATTCATTGTCTCATCGGCGCATTTATAGAAGTTCCCTAGTATTTTCTCCGGCAGATTACTAGGATCTAACCCCATCAACTTGAGTGGTATGACTACGATCAAGTTCCATGTATGAATACCTTTAATCTCCTCGAACGCCCTTCTTTTCACGGATGGGAGTCTTATGATGCTTTTATACTCTTCTTGCGAAAGCGACGTCTTGATATCCCGTGAGGTACGGCGGGCGGCATCGCAAGTCCCGATACAATTAAACTCAAAATTCATATAATGCGAGTCACCTTTCTTTTTCATGAAGAATTCCACGCAACTATCCTTATGGACCGAGGAATTGTCCATCTCATAAGACGCCTTTAGCGAATTACCCTGCACGCTATATCGTATATATAGATTTTTCTCTGTCCGGGCTATATTAAAAGCGGTGATCGGCTTATATGGATACTCACGCCAGTTGGCATGGGTGAGGAACTCACGTTGGGATTGCACCTCAAGAATCGGTTCTATGGATGTTATATCGAGTACATCCAGAACGGGGATAACAGGAACTTTCAGTCTTTTCATTTTAACTATAGATTTGAAGTAAAGGCCATTGTAAGTAGGAGGTCAATAAAACCGATAGGGCACCGATAATAGACAATACGATAATGACAGAGCCCACGATCCGGTTCAGTAACCAGATACCTCTAACGTTGAACCATTTTCTCAGTTTTCCAATAATATATGTTATGCCGAACCACCAAAGAACGGCCCCTAACCCTATGCAAACAATGCCCAATGCCAGCAACCAGAACGAATGTTCAGGCAGCACGAAACCAAACCGGGCGAATAATCCGATATAGAGCAAGACGATTAAAACGTTGCTAAAGGTAAGTAGAAAAGCTGTAATAAAGTCTTGGGTGAATGATAATTTTTTTTCTCGTTGTTTCTTTAGGTTCCTAGTCGGGTTACTCTGGAAGATATAATACCCGAAAATGCCGAGAACGATACTCCCGATCAATTGCAGGGGCGCTTGATTCGCCTCCACGAAGTTGACCACAACTCCCATGCCTAGACAAGTCAGTGCCGCATAAATCACGTCGGATAGGGCGGCCCCTAATCCGGTGACGAACCCGTGCCAACGTCCTTTATTTAGTGTTCTTTGTATACAGAGCATACCGATGGGGCCCATGGGAGCCGAGACCAATACACCTATAATGATTCCTTTACTAACGATTCCTAGCATTAAGTTGAGTCTCTTCTAGTTTCTCGGGCAAAGATACATCCATTCCGCGATAAAAAAAAGGTAAAAAACGTAAGAGACTGTAGGGACGAGGCTCGCTCGTCCCTTATTTCGGGAAATTGGGACTGTACAATAGGGTCGTATCAAGAGTCATCAATTTACCGTCTTTCACGAATGAATCTCCTCGCTCGGACAGATGCTCTACCATCATCTTGCGTAGTTCGGACAACTTATTCTGATAGGCTGCGTCCTCACTAAGGTTATGTGTCTCTCCCGGGTCTTCCCGTAAATCGAACAACTGCTCGCTTCCGTTGTGGAAATTCCAGATATACTTAATCTTCCCATCGGTAAGGGCTGCCCAGTAATTATCGTCGCTATAGCAAGTGGCATGCTCCATGTCTATATAGGGGCGCCATTGTTCCTGCTGGCCTTGGATCAGCTTGAGTAAAGACCGCCCGTCCATATCGGGAGGAACCGACCCGCCGGCGATATCGATAAAGGTAGGCAAGAAGTCTCTCAGTTCTACAGGTTGTTCTATGCTGCTTCCGTCCGGTATGGATTTGGATATACCGGCGGGCCATTTTACGATATAAGGAATATGGGCCGAACCCTCGTACGGATAGGTTTTCCGCCAATGATAATGATCGCCCAACATATCGCCATGATCCGCCGTGAAACAAATCAGGGCATTGTCGTACATACCTTTGTCTTTTAGGGTCTGGATGATTTGCCCTACTTGATCGTCGATAAAGGTGATATTGGCATAATAATGGCGACGGGAGTTTATGGCATACGCATCCCCGAAATTACCGAATGGGGCATCCGATGCTCCTTGGAGAGGATCTTTTGGCTCGGCATATTGTCCGCACCAATCTCCTATATGGGGTTTCGGGATATCCGCGTCCTTGTACATATCTAGATAACGTTGAGGCGGATCATAAGGACTATGCGGGCGGGCGAATGAAACCTTGAGGAATAAGGGCTTGTCGTTGTCGTAGTTCCGGATCAACTCGCAAGCGGTCTGTCCGGTCCAAGCCGTAGGATGAAGCCGTTCGTCTAACTTATAGACGCCGGTGGCATGGTCGTTCCAGCCGATACCCGTAAGATCCGGGTCTTTTCCGGGTGCCTGCAATTGAAACCATTCCCGGTAATCGCTGATGAAATCGGGACTTTCCACCCGGCCACTCTCGTCGATCAAGGTCGCGTGGAATCCGTGAAGCGCTTTCTGCGGAAACCAATGCATCTTACCAATCCCGAAGGTATAATACCCCAGATTCCGCATCATCTGAGGCATCTCGTAACGATACTTCAAGGCCATGCGTCCGTATCCCAGCATACCATGATGCCAAGGAGACATCCCGGTCAATAAACCGGCCCGTCCCGGAGTACTACTTGGAGCGGAGGAATATCCGCTCACAAACAACGAGCCTTCTTGCGCCAGCCGGTCGATATTCGGTGAGATCACCGCCTTGTTTCCCATGCAGCCGAGGGCGTCGCCCCGTTGTTGATCGGTCATGATCAAGATGATATGCGGCTTATCGTTCTTTACGGGCATGGCGGGAGAGACGACGGTCTCTGCCTCTTTCCCGCTTTTGCTATGCGTCATCCCCGGAAGTGTTGCGCCCAGACCGATTCCGAGGGATGACTTAATGAAGTTTCTTCTTTCCATTATTTAGCCTTGATTGTGTGATCCCGAACTCCTTTTAAGATTCCCTGCAATTGGAAAACGATCTCCGGATGTTGCAAGGCCTTGTTTCCTTCCTCGTAGACCTTCGTCATGTCGTATAACTGAGGCTCGGGGGAATATCCGGTCTCAATCTTCTCATATTCCATGATAGCGGAACCTACGCTCGGCTCGATATATTTCCAGTCTTTCGTACGGACGGAGAGTGCCTTATTAAGCGCTTGCTCGATTACCCACGGGCGGTCTTCCTTGCTTTTCCCGATCCAAGTATCCAGATAATCATAGCTATCCGGCGCGCTTCCTTCCGGAAGACGGGAATTCGTCAGTGAGGCAAGGGAGGCGAACCAGTCGATCTGGCTCACTAGCGCATCTGATACGGCGGCTTGCTTGATCTCCTTTGGCCAATGTACGATAGCCGGGATACGGGTTCCCCCTTCGAAGGCGCTGTATTTATTACCTCTAAGCGGTCCGGCGGGTTTATGATCGCCTAATAGCTCCACGGCCCGGTCCGCGTAACCATCGTCCACGACAGGTCCGTTATCGCTTGACAAGATGATCAAGGTGTTTTCCGTCAATCCCATCTCATCCAATGTTTTCATCAATTGGCCTACGCTCCAGTCGAATTGCTCGATAGCGTCGCCCCTCATGCCCATCGGGTTCTTTCCCCGGAAACGGTCGTGCGGGAAGCGGGGTACATGCACGTCGTTCGTGGCGAAATACATGAAGAAAGGCTTCTCTTTATTCTCCTTGATAAAATCGATGGCGTGTGTCACGATAGAATCGGCGATATTCTCGTCTTTCCAAAGCGCCTTGCCGCCACCTTTCATGTAACCGATACGGCTGATTCCGTTTACGATGGATTGGTCGTGCCCGAAACTAGGCTTCTGGTTGTATAATAATTCCGGATTATCTTTTCCGGTCGGCTCTCCGGGAAAGTTTTTCTGGTAACTGACATAGATCGGGGCGTCCGGATCGTAGTTCGCCACCTGCCCGTTCTCGATGAATACGCAGGGGACGCGGTCTGCCGTCGCCGCCATGATATAGGAATAATCAAATCCCAGATCGCCAAGGGCGGTGGGGAGTGGGGCGTTCCAGTCTTGCTCACCCGCTTTGTCTCCTAGGCCAAGATGCCATTTGCCGATAGCAGCCGTGGCATATCCTGCGTTCTTGAACATATCGGCTATCGTATAACGCTCCGGTCGTATGATCATTCCGGCGTTCCCAGCGGCGATGTCCGTTCCCGGGCGGCGCCATGCGTACTCTCCGGTTAGCATGGAATATCGGGAGGGCGTACTGGTGGAAGCGGTTGCGTGAGCGTTGGTGAAGCGGATGCCGTTCTTGGCGAGCCGGTTGATATTCGGGGTTTTCACTTGTGTGCCGTCGTAGCATTCCAAGTCTCCATATCCCAAGTCATCCGCGTAGATGAACAATACGTTTGGCGTTCTAGGTGTAATGTCTTGTCTCTGTTGGGCTTTTGCGATACCGGCTGTAAGAAGCGAGGCACCGATCCCTACGATAAGTGTTGATTTCATGTTGTTTATTATTTAGATGTTCTTGTTGTGTATCTGCGATTTCTTATTCATGGCATGTTCTATGGATATTAATTATATACAAAAATAACCAAATTATTTCAGAATCAGGGTAACTACACCAAAATATCTATGAGATGGAGCTTAGGAAGAAATGCTTTTTGGCTCTGGTTAAAAGGGGGGCTTATCGTATATTTTCATGTACGCTCTTGCTCCTTATCGTATAATGCTGTAAAAAGTCGTACGTGTTTCCCGAAAAACATGTACGACTTTTTACAGAAACACGTACGTGTTTTGCGAAAAAGATAATCACGTTTTTAAAGCATTAATGTTCAATTGTTTATATATTCGTTCCGTTTACGTACTTATTGTATTGAATTTGTCTTGGAATACAGTGTGTTCTTACATTAGAAAATCCGCTTTTCATCTTTGTAAATGGTTCATCAAAAAGGATATAATCTCATTGATTATAGCTATCTTTACTACCTATAAGAAAATTTCTTGTATTTATTTGACTGACAGGTTGTAATTGAGAAGTAATAAGTTGTTGGTAATGATTTGGCGAAAGTCAAGTTGCACTAATAATCTATGCTTTGCTTGCATTCAAACAACTCTATGCAAATAGAGAAGAGATTTTGTTAATAACCAAAATATTCAGAAGTATTATAACAGAGACCAAGAATCCTTTTCAGTCTCTGCTATAATTTAAGATTTAGACTATTTCTTTTTTCTCTTATTTGTATTCAGTTTTTGAATATCCTGCTCCAACTCTTTGATGCTTTCCAATCGCTCCAACTGTTTTTGAACCTCCTTGTATTTGTCATACTCATCAGCGGCTTTTTGCAGTGCCAATTTATGAGAAATGGACCCAGCGTGTTCCAGTATATTTTTGTCATTCATCGTAAGCACCTGCTTCAGTTTCTCAATCCAATCCCGCATATACATTGGTTTGTGTTGTATTGCTTGAGTCTCTGCATAAGCGAGGAATTGTTCTACGATTAATTTCAAAATCCCAATTTCCTCCTCATTCAGGTAGTTCTTCCCAATTTCCACATCTGCTTTACGAACCTTGTTAGGCAGAGATGTTGATGTCAGTCCCATTTGCGGCAATGCGGCATTTGCCCGATAATAGATCAATTCCGCTGCAGTTTTGCCACTAACCGCCCAAAGAAGTTTGTTTTGTATCTCTTTGTAAAAGGCAAGGGTCATTTCATCGGACGGGTCATAATCAATACTAGTGGCGTAAATATCCTTGATTTGTTGATAGAAGAGCCGTTCAGACAAGCGAATCTCTCGAATCCTGTCTAACAGTTCTCGGAAGTAGTTCATGGATGAGCCGCTCTTGAATCGCTCATCGTTCAGAGTAAACCCCTTGATGATATAATCCCTCAAACGTTGCGTTGCCCAGATACGAAACTGTGTACCTTGCTTAGATTTCACCCTGTAGCCGACTGAGATTATTACATCCAAGTTGTAATAATTAACCTCGTGGCTCTGTGTCTTATCCTCAATCGCACCATGCTGAGTGGTTGTTCGGAATTTCCGAACAACCATATTCTCATTCAGCTCTCCTTCCTCGAAGATGTTTTTGATATGCTCACTTATAGTAGATTTAGCCTTTCCAAACAGAGACCCAATCTGTGTCTGCGTCAGCCAAACCGTCTCCTCCGAGAATAGTACATCGACTTTTATCGTACCATCCTGAGACTGATATATGATAATTTCATTTTGTTGTTCCATGTATACTTCTAAATATTGGAATTACCCTTCATTCCTTGGTTGTTATTTATTCTATATCTTTACTTTGCATAATGTGTCCTACTTGCTACTATTAAACAATTCTTTTATATCAACATTCAGTAAATCAGCTATTTTAGCGAAAGTTTCAACGGATGGTTGGATAGAATTGGAGCACCATCTTGATACTGTAGCAGGATCTTTTCCCAATTGTTCGGCAAGCCATTTTCCTGTCTTTTGCTTCTCTACTAAAACGACTTTTAATCTATTGATATGCTTCATTCTAACTGATTTAACTTGATATTTCATGCAAAGATATTGATTATTCCCGATAATGGCACAATCTTTAGTGAGAAACAGATAAGTTAGTTCTTATATACAGTTATCCACAATCTAAATTTCAAAGTGGTAGAATTTGACCACTTTAGAATAAGTGCGGGACTGCCGTCTTTTTGAATGCTATTTTCATTGAACAGGGTATGCCGCAGGGTGAGCGGCTTGTCAAACTCAACCAAATAGCCATTCACCAAATGAGCATATTGGAAAGCGGTGGCAATAAGAACCGAAAGTTGCTGAAATGAAGGATGATGAATTATGGTTCAAAACAAGGTTTACGATTATATGGTTACCATTTTGAGGGGATGAGACGCAGCACGCTGCGTCTCTACAACTGGAGACAAAATTGGGCGAAAAAAGTAAGTTAACTTCGTTGGCAAAGTAAGTTAACTTACTTCGGTATTTTAATTAACTTACTTTGCCAACGAAGCTAGCTTACTTTGAAAGTGAGGCATTGGGGGTTGGAAATCAAATAAAATATTATACATTTGCATGACTGGATAAGTCAAAGCAAATAATAGGTATCAAACAATGATAAACTAAAAAACATATGGATTATCTTAGGTTGAAATATTATTAATACGTATATTTGCGACAAGAAAAGGCTTTTAAGTTAAGAGCCTCGTGTTGCGAGTGATATTTGTTCCATTGATTGAAAATCGGCAAAATTTTCTTACAATTCCCAATGGACAAAGAAGGCCCCGCAACCCTTTACCGACTATACGTGTTATCTATGCTGCCGTAGGTAGTAGAGGTATGTTATTGTATATAGATAAAGGGGGCGTGTGGCTGACTTTACTGGGAGTTGGGTCTTTGCCGAACCTTCAATCATGTAAATGTTCAGTCTGCGCCCTTTCCTTATATCTTAATGAAAGGACCACTACTTAACAAAAGCCATATAGCGCCCGTCTTTACGAAGGACATCTTTTCTAAAACATGTCCGGATCTTGTAAATCTAATAATTAATTATGTAAAGTGAATGGCTTATGGACGCTTGTAATATTGATGAGATCCAGAATCTCTTTATTTACTACTCCGCTTGTTTCAGCAAGTATTTTCCAGAGTTAGGGTTTTATTGTAATGAGAGGGAATTCCAGATACATGGTATCGTGCGGAGATATAGTGACATTACGGGAGTGTCCCATGATGGCTCTTATTTCTTAATTGAGATGCGAAAAGAATACTTGATCTACTTACCGTTATTGGTCGGTTCCAAATTCCGCATTTTAACTAAACAAAAACAACTTTATTCGTAATACAATCTTATGCTTATGCCAGAACTCATATCCATAGAAGAAGCCGCCCGTATTACCGGTTTCCCGTACGAGGAGATTGAAGATTGGGTAAAATCCCGAAAGATAACCTCTTTCCATACGAGAACCGGTACACGTATGGTAGATCCTGAGAACCTACGTGATTTCATTGCCCATATCGAACATCTAGGGATTCAAAAACTATACTTGCAACTGGTCATTCAAGACAAGGAGGAGGAAGCCGACGAGATTATCGCCCAGTACGACGATTACCTTTTCTGCCTACGATCCTTAAAAAACATCTCTCCCCTACTTAAACAAATCATCGCCGAACTATCCACATTTATAGATGATAAGCAAGATCGGTATATATTCACGGAAATAACCTCTGGGGCAAAAATACTGGACGTAGCCAAACGCTGCGATATATCTTACGATAGGATGTGCTACCGATATAAGAACATAGTACTCCGCTTGCAGGAAAACACCGGATTCTTAGCCGAATATAAGAAAACGATCAGCTGTCAAGACCTAGAGATAGAGCGCCTGCGACTTGAGAAGCGAAACATGGAATATGAGCTGAGAACGCTCTATAAAGCAGTCCTCAAAAGTGGCTTGAGTCTCGATGCTCCGAAATCATCGTTCGATATCCCCACGGATGCGGCCAAACGGATCTCCCTACCGGTCACAAGCCTAACCCTGTCTCCCTACATCCGTAAATGCCTCCAAAAATTGGAACTGGAGACTATGGAGGACCTATTGCGCTACGCTAGGAAGAAAGGGCTCGATTCTTTGTTGAAGATTCCGGGATTCGGCCCTCTCGGTTTAGACCAGTTAAAATTTCAGCTGGAAAAGCATAAGATCATGAATAAGGCCGGAGACTCGGATCTCTATCAATACATCATCAATGAGCCGGATAGCTGAACACAAAAAGAGCCTCTCTTCACAGGGAGGCCCTTTTTATGTGATGCCGGAAATAACCAATAAAAACTTCCCGACACTACGGTGTTAATCATCTTATATGCTTACATAAAATTAGCAGAAGGCTTTGGTTTGCGATATACTAATAGTGTTACATTCTTTTTGACATTGCAAAGATACGTCGGCCTATAAGGGTGCGCAATACCTATATATATGTAAAAAAGGAGAGTTCGTACCTATTAATTGTTATATTCTTCTTCATGGCCAGTGAAATATGGCGTAAAAAAGGCGTGAAACCAAGTGGAATCACGCCTAAATCTATCTATGCCTTTTTTTTAATGGGCAAGCTTCAACTGATTCTCCAAAGCCTGTTTTATATACCCGTTAATCGTAGTTCCCGCCTCTTGCGCCAATGCTGCGATTCGGCTATGTATTTCTGGTGAAATACGAATATTTAACGTGCCGCTATAAGGTTTACGAGGTTCCACGCCATCAGCCAAACAGCCGGCAAGATAGCTTTCTACTCCGGCTTCAAAATCCGCACGAAGTTCATCGATAGTATTGCCTTCATAAAGAATTAAATCTTTACTCATACCAAGTACCTTTCCGCAAAGACAGTTATCAGCCTTACTGTACTCAACAGAACCTTTATAACCTTTGTATTCCAAATAGTCCATATTGAATCATTTCATTTAATTAAACCATTACTTTTTAAATGCTGATATATCGCTTTCATCATCCACTCCTTCATAATACTACCCGGATGCGGTTTATGAATATCAATATATTGTCCCGTCTGTTCATTTTTAAATCTCACGCGAGAACCTGACGTTGCACCTTTATTATGCTCGTTATAACCATAAGAAGAAAGCAATTTTAAAGTTTCCTCGTAGGTGAAATCTTTAGGTAGTTTACAAAAACGCTCGATCAACTTTTCTTTAGAACCCATATCCTTGTTCTTTCTGCAAATGTAACTAATATTAGTTGCAAAACAAAAGAATATGGAGGAAAACTTCCCGACACTACAGTGTTAATCATTTAATGATCTTTTCGCTTTTAATAACTAACGCTTACCTCTGAAATAATACAAAACCGTATTTTCCAAAATTAACTATCAAGTTGTCTTGCGGGTCAATAATGAGGCCTATTGGGTGTGACGTCCTGAAAATATTCTTCCGGGATACCTATGAGTAGGTAATTAGGGTCTTATTTTACCTACTTCGGGCGATTGTAGCAAATTCTCAGCCCCTGTAATTTTGCCAAAAATTATAAAACGCAATGAGAACGTTAACAAATTTATTGGCGATTGGATTACTTTCCTTTACCGCTCTGCATGCTCAAGAGAGTACTATGAGCTCTACCGCAAAGGCATCGGAGATGTATGCCGACGGTTTTTCTAAATTCCGTTTTGGGGGATATGGCGAGATGGCTGCCAGTTATATGGATTATGACTGGAACTGGGTGACACCTCAAGGTACATCACATATGAATCGGGCTACCATTTCTATCCCTCGTTTTATTTTAGCTTTTGATTATAAGTTCTCTCCCAAATGGGTACTGAGTTCCGAGATTGAGTTTGAGTATGGAGGAACAGGCGCCGCACGGGAAGTGGAGTGGTACGAGGAGAATGGAGAATATGAGACCGAGATCGAGAAAGGTGGCGAGGTTGCCTTGGAGCAGTTCCATATCTCTTATCTGATGAACAAGCATTTAAACTTCCGTTTTGGACATATGATCGTACCGGTAGGCCTGACCAACGCACATCATGAACCCTTGAACTTTTTCGGTGTATATCGTCCGGAAGGAGAGACTACCCTATTACCTTCTACTTGGCATGAGACGGGTGTGGCTCTATTTGGTGATTTAGGAAATTTCGATTACGAGTTACAAGTCGTTTCCGGTCTGGACCCACAAGGCTTCCGTATGGAGAACTGGGTTGGCAAAGGTACGCAAGGCGCTTTCGAGGAAACTCAATTTACGCATCCTGCCTTTGTGGCTCGTGTCAACTATAATGGAGTGAAGAAATTTAAAGGCTTACGTGTGGGCGCTTCTTTTTATTATAACCAACCCTCTAAGAATAGTAGCAAACCACTGCGTAACCAAGGTGAGAAATATCCGCTTACCATCGTGACGGCGGACGCTCAATATAAAAGTCCGAACAATAATTTGATCGCCAGAGGTAATATCGTTTACGGCCATCTGGGCAACAGCAACGCTTTGACGAAGGTAAACAATAACTCATCTTCCGCTTCCGGATACCCTAATTCAACCGTGGCGGAGACCGCTGTCAGTTATGCGGCTGAGGTTGGCTATAATGTAGGTTCCTTCTTTAGTCGGAAAGCCCCTAGAATTTATCCTTTCGTTCGCTACGAATATTATAATCCGATGCAATCCGTAGAAAAAGGCAGTAATAAACTGGCGGATAGACGTCTTCAAAAGAGCGTGATTACGGCAGGCCTTAACTATTATGCGTTGCCTAATCTGGTCGTAAAGGCGGATTATGCGCACCGTATTGTAGGTAAGGGTGATTATAATAGCCAGAATATGGTTTCTGTCGGTATCGCTTATATCGGCTGGTTCTTATCAAGATAATAGACTATTGACAAATAAATATGTAAGAAAAAATGAAAAAAGTACTTTTATTACCCATGATGTTGATGGGTGTGGCTTTGAGCTTCACTTCTTGTGGAGACAACGATGATCCGGGCAAGGACCCCGATGTTGTAACTTATGACTTTAAGAATCTTCCTGCGGATTCGGGTACGAAACCAACAGAAGATCAGATGAGTGCGGTTGTCGCTACTTTCGTTGATGAGGTAGCTTTGCCTACCTATAAAGACATGTTGACAAAGATGACTGCCTATAAAAATGCGGTAGACAAGTTCATCGCGTCTGGTTCTAAGAATGATTTAGCGGATGCCTGCGACGCTTGGCGTGCGGTTCGTGTGCCTTGGGAACAAAGTGAGGCATTCTTGTTCGGTGTGGCGGATTTGGCACAGCTTGACCCGAGCTTGGATAGCTGGCCTTTGGATAAGAACGGTATTGAAGAGATTATAGCTACAGGAGAATTCAGCAAGATTTCAGGAGCTGTAGACGAAGATGCGGAAGATGGTCCTCAAAATTTACGTGGATTCCATACGGCGGAAAAGATGTTATTTTTAGACGGCGAGCCTCGTGATCTGGAAACAAGCCCGTTCGCAAAGAATGAATTGGAGTATTTGAAGTTAGTGTCCGAACGTATGTTATCTGATACTCAAGACTTATACAATGGTTGGTTGAAAGGCTTAGGAACTTCGGATGTTCCTTCTTCTTATGCGGAGGCTATGAAGAAACATGACGGTTCTGCCTATTCCATTGGTAATGTGTATCAGGCGATTGAGCTTATGCTGAATGGAAATAATGGTATGGCCGGAATCTCCAATGAAGTAGGTTCCGCTAAGATAACCGACCCGGTGACCGCATGGAATGGAAGTAATAAGGACGCTACCGACCCGAATAACCCCGGAGTCTTGGCTGTAGAGTCTTGGTATAGCTGGAATTCCTTGGACGACTATAAGAACAATATCGTAAGTATCAAGAACGCTTATTTCGGCGGTCGTGATTTGGATGAGGAATCCGCTTCCGAGAGTAGCTTGCATGCGTTGACTAAGATGATTAATCCTACGTTGGATAGTTTGATGGTAGTTCAAATTGATAAGACAATCGACGCTATCAATGCGATCGGCTATCCTTTCCGTAACAATCTAGGGGATACGGAGCATATCAATACAGCTACAGAAGCTTGCGCTGATTTAACGACAGGCTTGGGCGTTGTTAAGTCTAAGTTCACGAACTAATCGGACAAGCCGATACGATGAAACGAAGATTACTTCTATTATTCGCTTTATCCGGTAGTCTGCTGTGTAGTTGCGAATCCGAGGACTTGGAAAATTGGCAGGTTAAGAAACCCAATGGGCAGGTAGCTTCCGAGAAGGAATTGTCCGCGGGTATCTCAACCATTTTCTCCAATGCCCCGGATGCGTACGATACGCAGGCAAACTGGGTTACGGGCGAATTAGAGACGCGATTTAATCGTGGTGATGGATTGTACGACGATGCTCGCGGTGTTGAGAATGTGGATGGTGGAGGACTAGGGCCGCTTTATGCCGGATATTCTTGCGGTTCTTGTCATAAAAGTACCGGGCGGACCCGTCCGGCTATAGCCGATGGAGGTTCCGGCCCCGGCTTCTCATCCATGCTTATTTATATATCACGTAAAAGTGGCGGCTATTTTCAAGATTACGGCCGGGTACTACATGATCAAGCGATATACGGAACGAAACCGGAGGGAAGGGTTAAGATTACTACTACTTCCCAAAAATATACGTTCCCCGATGGGGAGGAATATGAGTTGGTCACCCCTCATTATGAGATAAAGGAATGGTATGCTGATAGTATTCCGATGTCGGATTTACGGATTTCCGTACGTCAACCTTTACGGCATGTCGGAATGGGGCAGATGATGGCGCTCGACTTGGATATGCTAAAGCAAATCGCCGTTAAAAGCAATTATCCGGAATATGGTATTAGTGGACGTATAAACTATGTGACGGAAAAGGGAAAGAAACAGATTGGTATCTCTGGTAATAAGGCGAATCATGCCGACTTAACGGTGGAATTGGGATTCTCTTCCGATCTCGGTGTTACGAACGATCGTTTCCCGCATGAGGTAGGAGAAGGACAGGGTAATATGATGGGTTTTGCCATGACCGGGGCGCAGGTCTCTACGGAAGATATGGAAGATGTGGATTTATACCTCCAGACCTTGGGGGTACCCGCCCGTCGGAATGTGGATGATCCTACGGTTCTTCAAGGAGAGCAACTTTTCTATCAAGCGAAATGTCATTTATGCCATGTGACTTCCTTGAAGACACGCCCTCGCGGATCTGTCCTTTTGAATAATACGGAATTGCCTCAATTAGGTAATCAGGTGATCCATCCTTATTCGGACTTTTTATTGCATGATATGGGTGTTGAGCTAGGGGATGATTATCCCAGTGGCTTGGCCAACGGTAATGAATGGAGGACTACCCCGTTATGGGGATTGGGATTACAAGAGGTCGTAAACGGCCATACCTATTATTTACATGATGGCCGTGCCCGGAACCTGACGGAGGCTATTATGTGGCATGGTGGGGAAGGAGCTGCGTCGCGTACCCTATTCTCTCGCATGACAAAAGACGAGCGGGCCGCTTTGATTAAATTCCTACAAAGTTTATGAATAAATAACGCATAGAATCGAAATGAAAAAAATATATAGGACGTTGCTTGTGGTGCTTCTATCAGCGGGTGTTTTCTCCGTGAAAGCTCAAGATACAAAGAAAGAGATGGATGATAAATATGTAGAGAACGATGTGGTTTCATTAGCGGGAAAGAAGGGCTTTTCTTTTTCTACCAAGGCCGGTGACTTTTTGTTTAAGCCCTATGCGTTGGTACAGGCAAGCGCTTGCTACAACCGGTATGACGACCAAGGGCTGGAAAGCCATTATGCCAAGAGCGTAGCGAACTCCGGTTTCGCGATCCCTAACGCTATTCTCGGTTTTACGGGTAAGGCTTTTGGACGGGTTACTTTCAATTTATCGCTGAATGCCGCTAAGAGTGGAGGTGCCTTATTGCAACAGGCTTGGTTCGACGTAGCGATCAAGGAGTCGTTTCGTATCCGTGTCGGTAAGTTCAAGACACCGTTTATGCATGGCTATTTAAGTACTTTGGGGGAGACGTTGTTTCCGGTACTGCCTTATTCCGCTTCCCAATCCGTATTGCTTCCTTACGACGTGAATTATGTCATACCGAATATGTCCACGGGATTCGACTTGGGTGTACAGGTACATGGTTTGATCCATGATAAATGGAATTATCAAGTCGGTATTTTTAATGGTACGGGTATCGACGTGAATTTGGCGACTAAGACAAACTGCGATGATCATAAATGGTTGCCTTCGCTGTTATATGCGGGTCGTCTGGCCTTTATGCCGAAGGGGGAGATGCCAACGTCTCAAGGCTCACCGGAGAATCTGAACGACGATAAGATGTCTATCGCCGTATCTGCCTCTTATAATGCGGAGGCCGAGTTCTTGACCAGTAGCGACACCCGTGTGGGCGTTGAGTTCGCGTGGATCAAGAACCGCTGGTATGTGGCTGCCGAAGGTTACTATATGAATATGCATTTTACCAAGATCATGCAAAAGCCGGATAAGAATTTCTGGGGAGCTTACGCTCAATTGGGCTATTTCATCACTCCGAAATTGCAGGGTGCTTTGCGATATGATTTCTATGATCGTAACGCTACGGATGAAGGTGGTTTGTTGAATATGCCCGCCGCTGGTTTGAATTATTATTTCTTTAATAATAATTTGAAGCTACAGGTTATGTATCAATATCTAGGTCGTAGCGGTCATGCTACGCAGAATGACCGGGATGAGGACGCTATTGGATTGGCTCGTCACTCCGCTACGGCTATGTTGCAGTTCACGTTCTAATCTTTGGGTATGAAACGATATAGTCAATATATAATGTATGCCTTATTCCTGTTATTCGGGCTGGGTTGTGATGAGGGTAAGATTTATCCGGATGAGACGGTTGATTCCGGGCGAACCGCTACCGTGTCACTTTCTTTCACTGGCCTGAAAGCTTGGCCGAAGGAGAATATGCTCTCGTTATGTGCTTTTGGCGAGGATAAGTCGAAACCTTTGCAAACCCAGCGTATCAGTAAGCCGGCGGAAGACGGCAAAAGACTAAAACTCCGATTGAATAATGTCACTCCGGATACGAGGAGTATAGAGGTCGCTGTGATTAGTAGGGGATTGCGGTTGGTTTACTCCTATTATACGTCTCCGGTGGATGATTCGGACGAACCGCTTGATTTGTCTGTCGGCGAATTGGATTTAGCGAGCTTCAAACGTATACAAGCGCAGGTGTTCGACTTGAATTGCTTGTCTTGTCATGGAGGAGGATCGGGATTGGCCGGTCAGCTGGATCTTAGGGACGATGTAGCCTATAAATCCTTAGTGAATGTCAAGGCGCCCCTTTCGGAAGAGGGTAAGAACTACGTGACCCCGGGTAATATAAACAATAGTTTCTTGCTGGATATATTGGAGGATAATCCGGTACATAAGGATATGTTCAATAGTTCCGGGAAACAGGAGGTCCTTGCTTTGATCCAAGGTTGGGTTTTAGGAGGGGCATTGGATAATTGATAAGAAAATGATGAATTATACGAGAAAAATAGATACGGATAAAGCGGTAGAGGTTCAGATCTCTTCATTCACGGGCAAAGGTGGAATAACGGAATATCAGGTGATGGTATCGATTACAGACCCTTGTTTGTCTTTCGTGGAGCAATTGCAAAACCTTTTGCGGGTTTATGTGACTGTCGTGAAGGAAGAGCTATCGAATGACGCTACCGCTGTTTTCCGCCGTTATTTTTTAAGTGACGCAGCTAATCAGACGGATAGCGTGATGGAGTGGGAGTGCGAGAGCGCCTTTTGCCCGCTCTCTATCGTTCAGCAGCCGCCTTTGAATGGAACAAAGATCGCTATGTGGACCTATTTGCAAACGGGCATGTCGGTACAAACGTACGATTCCGGTTTACTGGAAGCGTCGCATAACGGTTATAGGCACCTCTGGGGGGGAGGTGCCTTCAATAAGGCGGCCAATTCGGAATACCAGACCCGGCTTTTATTGAATGACTATGTGATGCAATTGATGGGGCAGCGTTGTACGTTGGCCTCTCATTGTGTCCGTACTTGGTTCTTTGTGCAAAACGTAGACGTGAATTACGCCGGTGTGGTGAAAGCCCGGAAAGAAGTTTTTATCACGCAGAATCTTACGGAGAAGACGCATTATATCGCTAGCACGGGTATCGAGGGACGTCATGCCGATCCTTCGGTGTTGGTACAGATGGACAGTTATGCGGTGGATGGGTTGGAGCCGGGACAGATTCAGTTCCTTTACGCTCCCACGCACTTGAATCCTACTTATGAATATGGTGTAACCTTCGAGCGGGGTACGGCTGTTACGTATGGGGATCGTAAACAGGTCTTTATCTCGGGTACGGCGAGTATCGATAACCGGGGAGAGATTGTCTATCCGGGCGATATCGTAAAACAAACCGAGCGGATGATGGAAAATATCAGCGTGTTGCTGAAAGAAGCGGACGCTACTACTCGTGATATTACGCAGGCGATCACCTATTTGAGAGATATGGCTGATTATGCGGTGGTTAAGAAGTATTTTGAGGCTCATTACCCGGATTTGCCACATTTGATAGTCCTGGCCCCCGTTTGCCGTCCCGGATGGTTGATAGAGACTGAGTGTATAGCGGTCGTGCCGACGGAGTCGTCCTTTAAGCCTTTGTGAAATAATAATAAATGTACGAGATATGGAAGAAAAAGGAGTATATTTGGCTATTCAAACACCAAGACAAGTTAGAAAGAAGCCTATGTATAAAAATGGAATGTACCGGGAAACCGATAAAATGAGTGATCTGATCTGCGAGAACTATCCGATGGTTTTAGTCATGAGCCGTTTTGGTATAGCGCTCGGGTTCGGAGAGAAGAATATCGGGGAGGTTTGCCGGCAGAATGGGGTGGATGCTTGTACTTTCCTGACGGTCGTGAATTTCTTGGTCGAGGAAGTGAATACGCCTGTCGAGAATATCAGCAAATGCCTGTCGATCGAGAACTTGATCCGCTATTTGCATAATGCTCATGATTACTTCTTGAACTTCCGCTTGCCACATATCCGTCGTAAATTGGTAGACGCTATATCCGGGTGCCCGGAGGATGTCGCTTTTGTGATCACAAAGTTTTTCGATGAGTATGCGGAGGAGGTAAATAAACATATGTCTTATGAGGAACGTGCTGTTTTCCCTTATGTCCGTAATTTGTTGGAAGGAAAGAAAGATCCGAAATACAATATTACGATCTTCCGTAAGCGTCATGATCAGATCGAGATGAAGATCACGGAGTTGAAAAATATCCTGATCAAATACTATCCGGGAGCGGGTACGAATATGCTGAATAGTGTCTTGTTCGATATTTTTGCCACGGAGGAAGACTTGGCTTCACATACCCGTGTGGAGGATTATTTGTTTGTACCGGCCATATTGGCTTTGGAAAAGCAATTATAAGCATGAATCGATGAGTACAAATCTAAAGATTGCGATAGCCGAACCTTCTGTTATCATAAGGAGCGGACTGGAGAACCTGTTGAAACGGTTACCGGGTTTCCGTATCCAGATGGTGGAGATTCATTCGGTGGAATCTCTTTTCGACTCGCTTCGTATGCACAAACCGGATGTGTTGATCGTGAATCCGGCTTTGCCCGGCTATTTCACGTTGCAGCATTTGAAGGAGGAAAGCGGCTGTGCCGAGATGAAATGTATCGCTTTATTATATTCTGTCTCAGACAGTGTGTTATTGCGTTCTTATGATGAACAAATTAACATATACGATAGCCCTGATGAGATCAAGCACAAATTGGAACGGTTGAACGCCGAGGTACTTCCGGATAACGAGCCGGAAGGGGATGACGAGCAACAATCGTTAAGCTCGAGGGAAAAAGAGATCGTAGTCTGCGTCGTGAAGGGAATGACAAACCGGGAGATAGCGGATCGTTTGTTTCTTTCTACGCATACGGTCATCACCCACCGTCGTAATATCGCTCGGAAACTTCAAATTCATAGTGCTAGCGGTCTTACGATCTATGCGATTGTCAATAAGCTGGTCGAATTAGGCGACATTAAACAGTAACCGTATATTTATAAGTAAGTTAAAGGGGATGTGGATAAGCGATAAAAGTGCCTTCCGCATTCCCTTTACTATTAATATAATTAAATTTAATGATCATATCTTATTAACGCTTATCGAAAACTAAAACCCGTTTATTCCTGTTTCTTCTTCAAATCATTAAGCTTATAAGAAATGAAGAAAGCATTTTTACTTGGATTAACATTGTTATTTTCCTTATCTATGAGCGCACAGCATTTCGCGTTGAAGAACAATCTTCTCTACGACGCGACTACGACTCCGAACTTAGGATTCGAGGTGGGCTTAAGCAAAAAGGTTACATTGGATGTTTCGGCGGGATATAATCCTTTCAAGTTCAATGACGGTAAGAAACTGAAGCATTGGCTTGTCATGCCGGAAGTGCGTTATTGGACTTGCGAGAAATTCAACGGTACGTTTATTGGCGTGCATGCGTTGGGCGGACAGTATAATATCGCCGGGATTAAATTACCCTTTGGCATATTCCCTAATTTGAAGGATCATCGTTATGATGGTTATTTGTACGGTGGCGGACTTACGTTGGGACATCAATGGATACTGAATAAGCGTTGGAGTATAGAAGCCGCTATCGGCGCCGGTTATGCCCGTGTACATTATGATAAGTATAATTGCGGGGAATGTGGCTCCAAGATCGAGACCAAGAACTCGAACTATTGGGGTGTAACGAAAGCGGCCCTTTCTATCATTTATTTTATCCACTAAAAAACGATCTAGAGAGATATGAGACATTTATTGAGTATATGTATCGCTTTATTGTTCCTCGGAGGTGTGAGCCTACAGGCACAGAACGGTGTGCGGGGAACTGTTAGTTTCGAGAATGTAAGCGCAAAGAAGGACGGAAGCCAGCTTATGATGAATTTTACGACCAATCTGAGTAATCTGCGTTTGAAATCCCAAGAGATGGTCATACTGACACCGGTATTGCAATCGGTGGATAAATCGCAGTCTTACCAGTTTAACCCGATCGTGATTACCGGGCGGGCACGTATGAAGGCGTTGAACCGTGAGTTGGGTTTCGATAGTTATGAATTTCCCCAAACTCCTAGCTTGATTATCCGTCAGACGAAGAAGGGGCCGGAATTGATTCCGGTGGAATTGTCCGTACCCTATGCGGGGTGGATGCGAAACGCTACCTTGATGGTGGATGAGAATACCACGGGATGCGCTTCTTGTGAGGTCTCAAATGACATCTATGGGGTGATGAGCCGTGTATTGCCTCCGTTAGCTCCTCCCGTTTATGAGCTTAGCTATGTTACTCCTCCGGTAGAGCCAGTGAAACAACGGAGCGAGACGCATTCCGCTTATTTAAACTTTGAGGTAGGCAAGTCCGTATTGTTACGTGATTTCAAGGATAACGCTACCGTGCTGAATGAGGTGAATAAGATTGTAACGGAAGTCCGTAACGATAAGAATCTAAGCTTTACCGAATTTAAGGTTACCGGATACGCTTCTCCGGAAGGTGGCTACGATTATAATATGAGATTGTCCGAGAGTCGTGCCAAGGCTTTTGTCGCTTACATGAAAGATAAGGAGAAGATGGATCCTTCCTTGATGAAAGTAAATTGGATGGGTGAGGATTGGATCGGATTGCGTCAAGAGGTTACGAAATCAGATTTGGCGAATAAGAAGGAGATTCTGGAGATCTTGGATATTCAAGATATAAACAAGCGCAAGGCTAAACTACATGCCTTGAACGGAGGTCGGACTTATAAGATATTATTGGATAAATACTATCCTCCTTTAAGACGTATTGATTATACCTTGGCTTATATCGCACGTCCGTTCGACGTGAACGAGGCCAAGCAAGTGATCAAGACGAAACCTCAATATTTAAGTTTGAATGAGATGTTCTTGGTAGCCAATTCTTATGATAAAGGCAGCGATCAGTTCAAGGAGGTATTCGATATAGCCGTTCGTCTTTATCCGACCGACCCGATCGCTCAATTAAATACGGCGGCCCTTGAGATTGAGACTGGTGCTTACGATCCGGCCATCAGTCGTTTGCAAGGTATTAATTTGCCGGAAGCATGGAATAACCTAGGTGTTGCTTATGCGATGAAGAAGGATTATACGACCGCTATGCAATATTTCGATCAAGCCGCCCAAGCCGGCGTGCAGGATGCCGCCGCGAACTGGAATGAGTTGGCTGCTTGGTTGGCCGAGCAGTAGTAGGGGCTTTTTATTTATAATATCCATAAGGTGTTAATTCCGATACATCCTTGATTTCTCTGAGATAGCCCTCTTTTAGAAAAAGGATTCGGTTGACGATCTTATGAACTTCCCTGAAATTATGATCTGTAAGGATAATCCCCTTCATCTGCGAGACTTCTAGGATACATTTCCGAATAGACTCGCAGCTGACGGGGGAAAGCCCGTTAAACGGTTCATCCAATAAAATATAAGGGGCACGGCTAAATAAGATAAGCTTAATCTCCAGATAACGTTGTTCGCCTCCGGATAACTCCTTGATATAAGAATCCAGCATATAGTCCAGATGCATATCGCTTAGAAAATCATTTCTCTTTTCCTCGTTGATATACAATTGGACAGCTTCTCTGACCAATAGATTGGGCGGTAGAAAATTGTCTTGAGGTAAATAGGCGATTTGTCCGGATAGGTAAGCCTGTTTTTTCTGTACCATTCCATTGATACGTATAAAGCTACGATCACCTTTGAGGGTTCCAAAGATGATTTTTAATAAAGTGGATTTTCCGCAACCGTTCCAACCGAATATGCCGATGCGATCACCCGGTTTGCACGATAAATAGATATCGGTCAATACATCTTCGTCTCCAAAAGACTTCATTACGCTATCCACTTCCAGACATTTACACATAATCGCAGTATTAAATTAAAGGACATCAAAACAAGAAGCCATCCACAAAAAGCACTTATCCAAAGTGATGTCTTCTGTATGGCCTGATTAAAATAGAAATAGTATATCTCTTTATAAGTCAGTTCTTTGTATAACAGATCGAATAGCAAACCCAGAGGAATAAGAAGAATCTGTTGACTGATAGAGCTTTCTGAGAAATGGATTGTTTCCATGGAAAAGAAGTAAAGCAATACGCATATTAACTGCCCTATTATAGTCAATGTAACCGTACTTTTGAAAAAGTAGAGATGCAATTTGATGATCATTGAGTAACGTTTCCACATATCTTACCGGTTGTTATTAGATCATCGCAAATATAAGAAAAGCCCCCGTTTCCGGAGGCTTTTTTTGTGCTTATAATTTAGCTTTCCATTCATTCATCAACTCGGTAATGGTTTCTCGTACCGAAGTGATCTTATTCGCTCGCCAAGCGTTACTGCCGGCGAAAGCGTATCCATTCTCGAAATTACCTTTGAAAGCGTTGTATAAGGCGGTGACGATACAGTACGGGCTGCGTGATATATCGCACGTCTTGATACAGTTGAAGGGACAAGCTTTCGGTTGCTTGATTCCCGCCTTCACTTTCTCAAGGAAACTGCAATGGATGGCTCGTCCGGGCATGCCGACGGGACTCTTGATGATCTCTATATCCTTCTCCTCGGCCTGTATATAGGTCTGTTTGAAGGCTTCCGAGGCATCGCATTCCGTGGTGGTAACGAACCGGGTTCCTAACTGAACGCCTGATGCTCCAAGGTCCATCACGCGTTTGATATCTTCACCCGTGTAAATGCCTCCTGCCGCGATTACCGGGATCTTTTTGTCGTATTTCTGCTCGAAATGAGAGACTTCCTCTACGACTTGAGGTAATAATTCTTCCAATGAGAAATGCTGGTCTTCCAACTGGTTTTCCTTATATCCCAGATGTCCACCCGCTTTCGGACCTTCCAGTACCACCGCATCCGGAAGATAATCGTAGTTATTCTTCCATTTCTCGCAGATGATACGTACGGCACGTGCGCTGGAAACGATGGGAACCAGCTTGGTGACGCTATCTTTCTTGAGGAAAGAAGGCAAGTCCAAAGGCAGTCCGGCACCACTGAAAATGATGTCTACCTTTTCCGCTATACTGGTCTTTACCAGTTCGGCGAAATCGGAAAGAGCTACCATCACGTTTACGCCGATGATACCTTTCGCTTTTTCCCGGGCTTTGCGGATCTCTTCCGCTAACCCGAGATTCCCTGCTTCGGTGTAATTGCTGGGAGATAATTTCTTATATAAGAGTCCGAGACCGGCTGCGGAGATAACGCCGATCCCACCTTCATTTGCTACGGCTGAGGCTAAGCCGGAAAGAGAGATACCTACGCCCATTCCACCTTGGATGATTGGAATACGAGCCTTTAGGTCTCCGATTGCTAATGTCTTCATTAAAAAAATAAATATAGTGTTTCAATAATCGAGGCAAAGGTAGCACAATATCCCAATAAATGTGCGAAATGAACCAGAATTATCGCGCAAATATTCTAGTCGTGTGCAATGTATGGAACGAACCGATTATTTTATGTAAATTCGTCCCTGAATAATTAGGCAAGACGTCTGTAACAGGATTGTAATGTATGTGAAACGGGTGTGAAACAGGAGCGTTGTAACTTTGCGACGCAAATATAGTTTTTATAGTTAGGAATGAAATTAGGAAAAGTTATAACGCTCATGTTAGTGCTGCTTCCATTCAGTATGGGAGCGCAGGAGGTGGATCAGTCGGTGGAAAAACGTATCGATTCCTTGGCTACGGAAGTGACTACCTTGGATAAGGTAGTCCAGAAGCTAAGCAAATTCAAGGTTTCCGCTTATATCCAAGGACAATACCAATATGGACAGGAGGACGCTACCTTGAAGGTGGGCGATAAGAACGAGAACTTGGATAAAGGGTTTAACCGGATCGGTATCCGCCGGGGCCGTATGAAGTTCGAGTACAATGATGGGATCGGAACAGGTGCTGTCCAGATCGAGGTGAATGATAAGGGAGTAAGTTTCCGTGATCTGTATATTGGTATCAAGGACCCTTGGACGAAGCGTAGCCAGTTGATGGCTGGTGTGTTCAACCGTCCTTTCGGTTATGAGGTCTGTTATTCCACGAGTTCTCTCGAATCTCCGGAGAGAGCGACTATTATCCAGTATTTCTTCCCGGATGAGCGTGACTTGGGAGCGATGCTTACCTTACGTACCAAGACTACCAGCCCATTGAGTTTCTTGCGATTGGATGCCGGTCTGTTTGCCGGAAACAGTATCAACCGGGAGACGGATAGCCGGAAAGATTTCATCGGGCGTCTGGGTGCCGAGAAGGCGATAGGCGACTGGGGAAAATGGGGAGCCGGTTTCTCCTATTACCATGGTTTTGTCTACAACCCGACTACCGAGGCGTATGAGATGCGTGGCAATCATTTCGTTAAGAGGGATATGGGAGAGACGGGTACTTATATGAAGCGCCAGTATTTAGGTTTGGATGGACAGTTTAGTTTTCTTTCATCTTTAGGAAAGACCACTCTCCGTGCGGAAGGTTTGATCGGTACCCAACCCGGTATCGCCGGGAGCAGTAAAAGCCCGAACTACAGTACCCGACCGGAGAATTTGCCGGAAAATTCTTTGTTTAAGCGCCCTTTCCTTGGTTACTTCTTTTATTTGGTACAGGATATAGGCGCCTCTCCTTTCTCCGCCGTATTGAAATATGACGTTTACGATCCGAATACGAAGGTGAGTGGAAATGAGGTAGGGGCGGAAAATAGCTTCACCTCAAAAACCGATTTGGCTCAAAGCACGATAGGTATCGGCGGTATCTATAATTTCAATAAACATATCCGTCTACAAGCTTACTACGAGTTTAACTTCAATGAGAAAAGTAATCTCGTGAAGGGCTACGAGAACGACCGGAAGGATAATGTATTGACAGTCCGTCTTCAATATAAGTTTTAATTCATAGGATTGTAATATCTGTTTCATCCCATTGAAATACCGAAGTATTTATTTTGTATCGTAAATAAAAGATAAATACAAAATAATGAAGAAGACGATTTTATTAGCTGCCATGGCAGCGTGTTTGTTTGCTACGAATGTGTTTGCCCAGAAGATAAAGGGTAGCGATACTTGTTTGCCTCTTACCCAGACTGAAGCCGAGAATTTCATGAATAAGAACAAAGCCGCTAAGATCACGGTGACGGGCGGTGGCTCCGGCGTGGGGATCTCCGCTTTGATGGAAGGCACTACGGATATAGCGATGGCTTCCCGTAAGATGAAATTCGACGAGCGCATGAAGTTGCAAGAAGCCGGAAAGAAAACGAAAGAGGAGGTGATCGCCTACGACGCTCTGGCTGTTGTCGTGCATCCTTCCAATAAGGTATCCAATCTGACCCGGGAGCAATTGGAAGGCATTTTTACCGGCAAGATCAAGAATTGGAAAGAAGTGGGTGGTGCGGATATGAAGATCGTGGCCTATTCCCGCGAGACTTCTTCCGGAACCTACGAGTTCTTTAAGGAGAGCGTGTTGAAAAATAAGAACTATATGAACGGTATCTTGAGTATGCCGGCTACAGGCGCTATTATCCAGAGCGTGAGTCAGACGAAAGGAGCCATCGGCTATGTGGGTCTCGCTTATCTGAACAAAGAGGTGAAGCCGATCCATGTATCGTATGATGCCGGAAAATCCTACGTGGAGCCTTCCTTGGAGAACGCGAAGAGCAAGACCTACCCGATTGTCCGTCCGTTGTTCTATTACTATGAGACGAAGAATGCCTCTAAAGTGCAACCGTTCATTGATTATGTAATATCTGCCGAAGGACAAGCGACGGTGAAGAAGGTTGGTTATATCCCGGTAAAATAAGCCTCTTATATAGCTCCGGTTTCTCCTAGAGAAAGCGATAGTTTCTTCGTAGTGAAACAAAAGTTTCCCTATGAAGAAACTGCGGTTTCCTTTAGGAGAAACAAAAGTTTCTCACTGAGAAACTCGTTGAAACCTTTTGACTTTTAGAAACGATTACTTATTCGTTCTCCTCAAGGAACTGATCCATATACAGATTCTCGCCATCCCATACGATATAAGAGAAGAATTGCATCCAATCCCCGGCTATGAGAATACGGGAGGTACGGCTTAACATCAAGTCCAACATGATGTGGCGATGGCCGAAAATGAAGAAGTTTATATCGGGATGCGTCTTTAGATATTCCTTGGCGAAAACAACCATATATTCTACGTCTTCCCCTTGATACTTTTTAGCCTCTTGCTTTTCCAGTCCGCTCTTCCGGCTGTTGAGCGACCAACCTAAAGCGAACCCGAACGTCCAGCGGGGATGTATTCCCGCATATAACCATTGGCAGAACTTGTTCCGGAAAATAGCCCTGATCAGACGGAATGCCTTACTCCGGAAATCTACCTCATCGCCATGCCCGAGGAAGAAACGTTTCCCTAATAAATCGACTGTCAAGGTATCCCGATGGATGATGGCGCCTATCTCTTTCGGCAAGTAGTCGAACATCCAGATGTCATGGTTACCGATAAAGATATGTATTTCTATGCCTCTGTCCGCTAACTCGGCCAATTTCCCCAGAAAACGTACATGGCCTTTCGGCACGACGTATTTGTATTCGTACCAATAGTCGAATAGATCTCCCAGAAACCAAATGGCGGAAGCGTCTTCCTTGATGCTATCCAGCCAACGTACCAGTTTCTTCTCGATGGCTAAAGGGTCCTTGTGGAAACGGGCTCCCAGATGTGCGTCTGAGGCGAAATATATTTTCATAGAAAACCTAATTCCAGTTTAGCCTCCTCCGTCATCATGTCCTTGTCCCATTCCGGCTCGAAGACGAGGTTTACCTCTACATTGTTCACCCCATCGACCGCTTCTACCTTCATACGGACATCTTCCAATATGAAATCGGCCGCCGGACAGTTCGGGGCGGTGAGGGTCATATCGATGCGTACATTTTTTTCCTCATCGATATCTACCTTATATATAAGCCCAAGATCGTATACGTTTACGGGTATTTCCGGGTCGTATACCGTCTTCAGCATAGCGACGATCGCTTCTTCTGTTTGGAGAAATTCGTTGTTCATCTTCTTTTGTTTTATACGCGAATATACATTAATACTTCTATATACTAAACCGGGGGAAAAGAGATTTTGTTTCACCGGATCAGCCTTCCTTCGTCTGCATAGCTATAATAACCGCTATCGGACAGGATGATATGGTCCAGTATCCTAATATCCATCAGCTTCGCCGCCTTTTGGATACGCTCGGTCAAGGCATCGTCGTGCGTACTGGGGCGGAGGCTACCGGATGGATGATTATGGCATAGGATTATACCGGAGGCCAAGACGTTGATCGCTGCTTTTAATACCAAACGGATATCCACGGAAGTCTGGTTTACTCCGCCCTGACTGATTTTTACCTTTTGTATCACCTTATTTAAGGGATTGGTTAGAGCGATCCAGAGTTCCTCATAAGGTAAATCGCATAGTTGGGTACGGAATAGGAGATAGGAGTCTTTGCTGCTTCGGATAGCATCTTGAGGAGATGCCTCTGAGGTTTCCCGCCGTTTCCCTAGTTCCATAGCGGCGCAGATCGTGACCGCCTTCGCCTCTCCGATACCTTTAAAGCCGGAAGTTAGTTCTTTGATGGAACGTTTACCCAATGTATTCAGATTGTTGTTTACGGAGTGAAGTATCCGTTGAGAGAGTTGTACGGCCGTCTCCTCATTGTTGCCGGATCCGATCAGTATGGCGATCAATTCGGCATCGCTTAATACGGAAGCGCCTTTTTGAAGCATTTTCTCACGGGGTCTGTCTTCTTCGGCCCATTCCTTGATGGAAAGTTTTCCTGTCTTTTCTTTCATAGTCGGGAAAGGTTTATGATTTGGTTAAAAAAATAGTTCCCGCCTGCTTATCAAGCGGGAACCGTATATTTTGACAAGACCCGGATTACTCGCGGATACGGCCTACGTAAGAACCATCAGTTGTATTGATCTCGATAACCTCGCCTTCGTTGATGAACAACGGAACGCGAACCTCTGCGCCAGTCTCAACAGTTGCCGGTTTCAATGTGTTCGTAGCTGTATCGCCCTTGATACCCGGTTCCGTATAAGTAACCGTCAATTGAACCTTGGTAGGCATATCTGCGAAAAGAACAGTCTCGGTGGAAGCGTCGGAAACTACGTCTACGATTTCTCCTTCTTTCATGTAATCAACGCCGTTGATAAGATCCTTGTCGATGATTACGTCATCGTACGTCTCTTGGTTCATGAAGTGATAGTGCTCGCCTTCTTTGTAAGTGAACTGATACGGGCGACGCTCTACACGTACATCTTCCAACTTCTCGCCGATGTTGAAGCGACGCTCGATCTGACCGCCTTTTACAACATCTTTCAATGTGGTACGCATGATGGTATTACCTTTACCCGGTTTTACGTGAAGGAAATCGACGCAGAAATAGAGTTTTCCGTCCAAACGGATACAAGTTCCTTTCTTAATGTCTTGTGAATTGATCATATTTATTTTCTTTATTTATATATGTTATAGAGTAATCCTTAACGATTTTCGAGTGCAAAAGTAGTACATTCCTGCTAAAGTAGCAAAAAGTTTTGCGTATTTATATGGAAAAATAGTTGCAAATCAACCGAATAACCGGAACCAAGACCGCTGTCATGATACCCATCAAGCCAATCGCCAGTCCGCTTAATGCTCCTTCGATGGCCCCGATTTGAATGGCCGCTGCTGTTCCTACTCCATGGGAGGAAGCCCCTAACGCCAGTCCTTTAGCGATATGGCTATCTATTCCCAGTACCCTCATCACGATCGGGCCCACTATACTGCCAAAGATTCCTACCGCTACGACAATGACGGCGGTAAGCGAAGGAATGCCGCCCGCTTTCTCCGCTATCCCCATAGCGATCGGGGTGGTGACGGACTTGGGCTGGAGCGTGGCGATCAACGCTTGGTCGGCTCCCATCAATTTACCGATAATGATCACGCTTACGATTCCGACAATGGCTCCGACAAATACGGAAGTCAAGATCGAAACGACATTTCCCTTTAGATATTGGATTTGCTCATATAACACATAGCCAAGGGCCACTACGGAAGGCCCCAGCATAAAATGGATCAAATGGCTGCTTTGCTGGAACGACTCATATTGAATGCCTAGGACTTCCAGTACCACGATAATCACGAAGATGGTCGTAAGCAAAGGATGCAAAAGACTGATATGGACTTTCTTGTAAAGCGCCAAGGAAGTCAGGTAGGTACCAATTACCAAGGTAAGAGCGAAAATCTCGGAATGCGCCAGATTGTCCATGGTCTATTTTCCTTTTTCCAGTTTTTGTTGCACCAACGCTACGCTGGCGATGACTAAAATCGTACTTACTACGGAAGCGATCAGCAGGACTGCCCAATACTCGGAGATAATCCCGAAGGAATTCATAAGCCCTACACCGGCCGGAACGAAGAATAATCCCATGTTTTGGGTAAGAACCGTGGAAAGACGTTTCACCTTTTCTGGCTTTACTTTCTTGAACGCGAGGGCTAAGAACAATAGCACCATCCCAATTACGCTACCCGGTATGAAACCGTCGATAAAGTAGCTGATAAACTCTCCCGTGAAATAGAAGAAGAGAATGTAAAATGCTTCTGTTAGCATAGTTTTTCTACCTTTTTTGATAACCGCTACAAAGATAACAGCTATTCCGTAAATATGTTCTACAACATATTATTTTAACATTGTAAGGGCAGGGCTCGCCTACTCACGGCATCAAGCTAACGCGGAAGTAATGAACATATAAATCATCATACCGATAATATCGTTGGTAATGGTGATAAACGGCCCGGTCGCCAAGGCCGGATCGATCTTCATCTTCTCTAAGGTCATGGGAACCAGCGTGCCGAATATACTAGCGAACATTACGACAGCGAATAGGCTTAAAGATACGGAGGCCGTGATCCCCCGGTCTCCCAGCATGAAGAAGTTATAAATGAACACGACCAGACTGATAATGCTGGCGTTGATTAACGAGACTACGGACTCTTTTAGGATTTGCGGTACGATCTTCCCTTCTTTCAAGGTATTGTTCGCCAAGCCTTGTACCACGATAGCGGAAGATTGTATACCTACGTTTCCACCGGTACCACCGATCAGCGGGATAAACAGGGCCATCTTCGGGTTGGTGGCGAAACTGCTCTCGAAACCACCGAGGATAACGGAGTTGCCCAACCCTCCGATCATGCCGATCAACAGCCAAGGTAGGCGGGCGGCGGTTTGGGTGAATACATTATCCGAGGTTTCCACGTCTTGCGAGATACCGGATGCCAACTGATAATCACGCTCGTGTTGCTCGCGTACCTCATCCATAACGTCGTCGATCGTGATACGTCCTACCAGACGTCCGATACTATCGACTACGGGCAAGGCTACCAAGTCGTATTTCTCGATCGTCTCCGTAACCTCCTCGATACTGTCGCTGTCGCGAACGGAGATCGGGTCTTTTTTCATGACATGCTTGATCTTGGAGACAGATGGGTGGGTAATCAGTTTCTGCAAGGGGAGCACGCCTTTCAGCCGCTCGTCGTCATCCACTACATATACATAATAGATCTCGCTCATCTCCTCCGCTTGCTTGCGCATCTCGTCGATACATTTGGGCATACTCCAATTCTCGTTCACCACGATCATCTCGGTACCCATCAAACCACCGGCGGTGTCCTCGTCGTATTTCAACAAGTCTACGATATCGCCGGCCTGCTCTACGTCCTCGATATGCGAAAGGATCTCCTCTTGGGTATCCTCGTCCAACTCACGCATCAAGTCAACGGCGTCATCCGTTTCCATGTTATCGACGAAACGCTTGGCGATAAGCTCATTGGGAAGTTCCTTCAATAATTTATGACGGTCTTCCTCATCTAGCTCCATCAAGACATCCGCCGCCTTGTCGCCATCCATCAATAGATAGAGATAGATAGCCTCTTGCAAGTTCAGTTCTTGATAAAGCTCGGCTATATCGGCAGGATACAGTTCATGAAGTACCTCCTGCGCCTTCGCGTCATCTTTGGCCTCGATGATGCTTTTCAGGTTCTCGATGTAATCTTTCGTCAGTTCGATCATTGGACTTTTGTATTATTATAGGACATCGCCAGCCTGCTTCTCCAGATGCTTTTGGCTGATCAAGGTCAGTTCCACGAATTGCTCCACGGATAACTGTTCCGGGCGCTTGTCGAATATCGGCAAGGCATAATCCGGGCAATCTTTACCCAATAGGGGTTTCATGGAATTACGAAGCGTTTTCCTTCGTTGGTTGAATGAGGTCTTTACTACGGTCTTGAATAACTTCTCGTCGCATCCCAGCTCCTTGCGGTCGTTACGGGTAATTTTCAATACGGCGCTTTTCACCTTTGGAGGCGGATCGAATACTTTCTCACTGACGGTAAAGAGGTATTCCACGTCGTACCAAGCTTGAAGCAATACGCTCAGGATTCCATACGTCTTGCTGCCGGGACCCGCCGCTAGGCGTTCCGCTACCTCTTTTTGTAACATCCCCGAGCAACAGGGAATCTGGTCCTTATAATCGAGGACCTTGAAGAATATCTGGCTGGAGATATTATAGGGATAATTACCGATCACGCAAAACTCACCCGGAAACAGCTTCGAGAGATCCAATTTCAGGAAATCCTCGGCGATGATACGTCCTTTCAGATTGGGGAAATTTTGGTTCAGGTAATCTACGGATTCCATATCCAACTCGACAACGGTTAAATCATGTCCCGCCTCCAGCAAGAACTGGGTAAGGACTCCCATTCCCGGTCCGATTTCCAAGACCGGCAAGGATTTGAAAGTATCGAGTGTGTCCGCAATGCGCTGTGCTATTTGCAGATCCTTTAGGAAATGTTGCCCTAATGCTTTTTTTGGCTTAACTAATCTCATCCACTTTTCGGTGTAATGTGTTTGTTTTTAAATATTATGCTTATCTTCGCGGATGCACAAAAGTACAATAAATAATTTAAAGTTCCCTATACCTAATGGATTTTAAGAGCATTCTACGTACGTTTCTGAAGATAATTCTACCTTTAGCCTTCGGCTGTTTACTCCTTTGGTTTTTGTATCGGAAAATGGATATCACTGAGATTTGGCGAGTCGTCAAGGAGGGGGTTCGTTATGATATTATTCTGGTTTCCTTACTGTTCGGCTTGTTCGCCAATATCGTCCGTGGCTTACGGTGGGGGTTGCTGATCAATTCCTTGGGCGAGCGCTTCAAGATGAGTAACGTGATTTACGCCGTGCTGGGTAATTACGCGGTGAATCTGGTATTGCCCCGTGTCGGCGAGGTATGGCGTTGCGGCATGATCACGAAATATGATAAGATCTCGTTTACCAAGCTGTTAGGTACGCTGTTGATCGACCGTGTGAGCGATACGATTATGGTCGGTTTGATAACCTTGATGATATTCATATTTAATATAAGCTTCTTTACGAGTTTCTTCGCCAAGAACCCGGCTTTGCTCGAAGGGTTCCAATCCATGTTCAATTCGATATGGATTTACGTGGCGGTGATAATTTTTGTCGCTGTAATTTGGTTTGTATTCACTTATATGAGTAACTTTACGCTGGTACAGAAAGCCAAAGGCATGTTGAGGAATGTATGGACCGGTATGAAGAGTATCTGGTACATGGAGCATAAGATGCGTTTCGTGATAGAGACGTTATTGATTTGGGGAGGTTATTTCTGTTACTTTTATATTACGTTCTATGCTTTCGACTTTACCAAGGACTTGGGTATCGTGGTCGGGCTGATCACGTTTACGATGAGTAGTATCGGCGTGGCGGTGCCTGTTCAAGGCGGTATCGGACCGTGGCATTTCATGGTGATCGCTACCTTGGTTTGTTTTGGCGTGAACGAGAATGACGCGGCGGCGTTCGCCTTGGTCGTTCATACGGTACAAACGGTATGGACTGGATTGTGCGGATTATTCGGCGTGGTGGCTTTGCCGCTCACCAACCGGGAGAACAAAGAGGTTCCGGTCGCTGTTTCGTGATGAATACAAGATATGTATTAAATATGAACTGAACTAAATTATTAACATCTATGTCAGCAGAAATCAAAGATCTATCTCCGAAGCATGTATGGGGTTATTTTTATGACCTTACGCAAATCCCCCGTCCGACCGGACATATGGAGGCAGTAACCCGTTTTATGATATCCTTTGGTAAAGGATTGGGATTGGAAACCCTGCAAGATGAGGTGGGCAACGTATTGATCCGTAAGCCGGCTACGCCCGGAATGGAAGGTCGTAAGACCGTGACCTTGCAGTCTCATCTGGATATGGTTCCCCAAAAAAACTCTTCCGTAAAGCATGATTTCGAGAAAGATCCGATCGACGCTTACATAGACGGTGATTGGGTGACGGCCCGTGAGACGACTTTGGGGGCGGACAATGGCATGGGCGCCGCTCTGGCGATGGCCGTGTTGGCGGACAATAGCTTGCGTCACGGACCGATCGAGGCCCTGTTTACGATTGATGAGGAGCAGGGAATGGACGGCGCTTTCGGCTTGAAGCCACATTTCTTAAAGGGTGATATTTTATTGAATTGTGATTCCGAGAAGGAAGGGGAGTTGTTCGTAGGTTGCGCGGGTGGCGCCAACGTGAATGTCTCTTTCCAATTTAAGGAGGATACTTATATTCCGGAAGGTGACGTGGCTGTCAAGGTTAGCTTGGCGGGCTTGAAAGGTGGTCATTCCGGTGTGGATATTCATTTAGGGCGTGCGAACGCTAATAAGTTGATCTTCCGTTTCTTGAAAGAGGCGGTTTGTGATTATGGCGCTCGCTTGTCCTCTGTGGCGGGTGGTTCCTTGCCTAACGCTATCCCTCGTGAGGCTTTTGCCGTGATAACGATTCCGGGTGATAACGTGGAGTCTCTTTGGGAACTGGTCGCTGATTACCAAGATATGTTCCGTACGGAATATATGGGCGTGGAGGAGCAGATCGATTTCGTCGCGGAGATGGTTGAATTGCCGTCTACGTTGATTCCGGAGGAGATACAGGATGATTTGATCAATGCGATCGAAGGTTGCCAGAATGGTGTGATCAGCATGTTGCATGATTTCCCGGGTACGGTTGAGTCTTCCTCTAACTTGGCGATCGTGAAGACATCTGATGAGTTGATCGAGGTGAAGATTTTGGTGCGTAGCTCATCCGAGTCTCGCAGGGATTCTGTTTGCTCAAGTCTGGAAAGTGTATTCGCTTTGGCAGGGGCTAAGGTGGAGGAGTCCGGTCATTATAATGGCTGGCAGCCTAATATCAATTCCCCGATCTTGAACTTGATGAAATCTACCTATCTGGATTTATTTGGTAAGGAACCTGAGGTGAAGGTGATGCATGCCGGATTGGAATGCGGTATCATCCAAGGCGCTTATCCGGAGATGGATATGGTTTCTATCGGACCGGATTTGGAATATCCGCACTCACCGGATGAGCGAGTGAATATTCATTCCGTACAGAAGATTTGGGAGTTTATTACAGCTACATTGGAGAGAATCTAAGGATCTCTTTCCTTATAGATATTAAACAAGCCCTCCAGCCTTTGTTCTTCTAACCATTCGGTTAGCGAGAATAGGGCTGGAGGGCTTATTTTTATAGTTTCTCTATATCCTCAAGGGAGAGCCCTGTACATTTTTGGATGATGAGAGGTGCGATTCCCTCGGCTTTCATGTTACGGGCCGTAGATTCTTTCCCTTTCAATATCCCTTTCTCCTCTGCGTAATCGATCGTATTCTTATAATCCCTGTATCGTTTCAGGGCCTCGTCGTATTGTATGCGTTCTTCCTTGCTGAGGTTTGCCACGTCGGCTACTTCTAGCAACTTATCGAAGACCGCCTTTTTTGCCTTGAACGGCATTCTCTCTAAAGTGTCCATATGCTTCAATAAATAAATCCAACGTTCAAAATCGTTCTCGCACTCGTCCGGTTCTCTCCGAAGAACAATTGGTTCAGGAAATCGATTAGTAACTCCTTGTGTACCTCCTGCCCGAATATCCGGTGAAAGCCGAAATCGGTGAAGGGATTGATAAATTTTCCCATAGTGTTTATAGGTTTTAGTGATTAATAATGAATAATAGTATAATGAGACGGGGCACCCTGTCTTCCGGTTGTAAAGATACTACTTTTTTAATAGGATAGGCATCGTTTTAGCTTTTAAGAAAACACGTACGAGTTTTTTCGGAAACACGTACATGTTCTTCGAAAAACACGTACGTGTTTTTTGAGAGGCATAATGATAGGTCGTGTAAGGCAACGCCAGTAATTGCGCATGGCTAACTGATACGCCTATCCCCACTGAGTTTCTACAGCCCCGTTATTTACTTGACAAGCCTTGAATTATATGTTTGTGGTATTCGCTATGATTACCATGTGAATGTTTGTATTTATTATGCAGTTATGGATGGATACTATATAATGTACATGCGTACATTATATAATAGATAGAAACGACTAGTTTAAACGATCGATTCTTTTAGTCATTTGCAAAGGTACGC
>OHEC01000103.1_pt1 | contig 61299 bp, 50 predicted proteins | sample 1567141 | NCBI WGS metagenome assembly OHEC01 (sample SAMEA3879567, study PRJEB24766) | human gut metagenome | biome: human-associated habitat; feature: feces | place: USA | collected 1985/1987 | reverse complement strand
TACGGGCTTTGTAGCCCAGCGTCAACTATTCAAACTCAATCGTACCCGGCGGCTTACTTGTAAGATCATAGAATACTCTGTTGACTCCTTTCACCTCGTTTATAATTCGGTTCATGACTTTATTCAATACTTCGTATGGAATTTCTGCTGCCTCGGCTGTCATGAAATCGATTGTCTTTACAGCTCTGAGGGCTACTGCATAATCATATGTTCTGAAATCTCCCATAACTCCTACACTTCGCATATTTGTAAGTGCTGCAAAGTACTGGTTAATATCACGATCAAGTCCAGCTTTTGCAATCTCTTCTCTGTAAATTGCATCAGCATCTTGAACGATTCTAACTTTTTCTGCTGTTACTTCACCAATGATCCGAATACCAAGTCCAGGCCCTGGGAACGGTTGTCTAAATACTAAGTATTCAGGGATTCCTAATTCAAGACCTACTTTACGAACTTCATCTTTGAAAAGATCACGAAGCGGCTCAATGATTTCTTTGAAATCTACAAAATCCGGAAGTCCTCCTACATTGTGGTGAGATTTGATCACAGCGGATTCTCCGCCAAGACCACTTTCTACCACATCCGGATAAATTGTTCCCTGTGCAAGGAATTCAACAGTACCGATCTTCTTTGCTTCTTCTTCGAAGATACGGATGAATTCTTCACCGATAATCTTACGTTTTGCTTCTGGCTCTGTAACGCCTGCAAGTTTGTTATAATATCTTTCCTGCGCATTTACGCGGATAAAGTTCAGGTCAAACTGTCCTTCTGGTCCGAAGATTGCCTCAACTTCATCTCCTTCATTTTTACGAAGAAGTCCGTGATCTACGAATACACAAGTAAGCTGTTTTCCAATGGCTTTGGAAAGAAGTCCTGCTGCCACTGAAGAGTCAACCCCACCTGACAGTGCGAGCAATACTCTTCCGTTTCCAACCTTCTCGCGGATCTCTGCAATTGTATTCTCAACAAAAGCATCCATCTTCCAGTCACCCGCACATTCACATACATTTTTTACAAAGTTGTTGATCATCTTTGTTCCTTCTACTGTATGAAGTACTTCTGGATGGAACTGGATTGCATACAGTTTCTCAGCTGCGTTCTCAGCTGCTGCAACCGGACAGTCAGCAGTGTGTGCTGTAATTTCAAATCCCGGAGCAATCTTTGAAATATAATCAAAATGGCTCATCCAACATGTTGTTGTCTCTGAAACACCCTCAAATACTTTGGAGTCTTTTTTATCAATAATAACTTCTGTCTTACCATATTCTCTTACATCTGCACGCTCAACTTTTCCACCAAGTACATGAGACATCAGCTGTGCGCCATAGCAAAGTCCGAGAACCGGAATTCCAAGCTTGAACAGTTCTTCTGAATAAGTCGGTGAATCCGGCTCATAACAGCTGTTCGGTCCGCCTGTGAGAATGATTCCTTTTGGATTCATCTCTTTGATTTTTTCAATATCTGTCTTATAAGAATAAATCTCGCAATATACATTACATTCCCTGACACGTCTGGCAACCAGCTGATTATACTGTCCACCAAAGTCAAGGACAATCACTAATTCTTTCTTCAAATCTTTCCTCCTGTAAAATCCAATCAAAACTACTTGCTTTATTTATATATCTTTTTCTGTTTTTCATTATAGTAGAGGAAGCATTGATTTACAAGTATTTGTTTATGTAAAATAAAATCTTATCCACAATTTCTATTACTATACACGGTAATTATTCCCCTTCTGATCTATCCTGAACAAAGAATGTGCCTCGGCATCCTCTTACGCCTGCGGTGGTCGCTTGCGACACCTACATCGTACACCGCAGTGCGCATTCTATGTATCCACTGTTATGGGTATAATATATCAAAAAAGATGCCGAACAAATGTCCGACATCCCATTTTTATGTTCCATTTTATGCTGCAAATCTTTCTAGCTGTCTTTCAAGTTCTGTGCAATCGTCTGCATACATCTGCAGTTCAATCACGTTATTCAATCCCAGATTCATGATTCCAAGTAATGACTTCGCATCTACTACTGCCCGTCCTCTTCTCATGTCCATGTTAAAGTCAAATTTACATACTGTTTTCAAGAAATCAATGATCTCATCCGGGTGTTTGAAAGTAATGTTCATTGTGCTCATTCTTTTCACCTCTTTCTGCCTCAACGGCTATGAAATCCTTTTCACTTTTCACATATATCATAGCACATTTTTTATATTTAAAAGGGCGAAATTTTTTATAAAAGTGTATTTTTTTAATTAAATATGCCTCTTATTCTCTACTTTTTTCTATAAGCAATATGAAATTACTCCTAATTATGAAATCCCATTGGAGTTACGTCTGTATTCCGTCGGTAAAATTCCTTCCTCCTCTTTAAACACCTTACTCATATATTTGGGATCAGAGTAACCGACAAGCCCCGCAATCTGATTCATCTTATATTTTGTTGTCCTGAGAAGCTCCTTTATTTTTTCTATCCTGTATTTCCTCACAGTTTCTGTAAAATTATATCCTGTCTCCTTCTTAAACTGAGAACTCAGGTATTCTTCCGATACATAAAGTTGACTCGCTGCTTCTTCCAATGTAATACCACTGTCATATTCTTTTCTTATAATTTCCATTGCTTTTTGGATAAGCGTACTGTACTGCTCAAATTTATGCTCATATGATATCATCCGTTCCAAGCCTTGAATCGCTTTCTCTATCTGTTTCCAGCTGATGGCATAGGTAATCTGCTGCATAAGACTCAGGATTTTTGTTTCGTCAATCTCCCCGCCATAATTTCTATAATTCAATCCAGCTGCCATGCAAAAACGAATGATACTGTATTTTATTTCTTTTGGAAAATATTTTTCTCTTTTCATTTCCTCACAAACAAGTTGAAATTGTCTGGCAATTCCTTTCTTGTTTTCATCGAAAATCATTTCTCGCATTCGTTGTTCTAATTCTACCGGATAACGCACCGGAACAGCTTCAAATTTCTCAACTGTCTGCTGACAGATTAAGACTCCTCGCGGCTGAAGAAGATTCCATTCCATGAGACTTCCTGCCTGAATCATTGCATCTGCCAGCTTTATCAGCTGTTTTGTCTCTATCCATACACAAATAATTGTCCCCGGAAAATTCCTACATAACCCAGTAACCACATTTTTTTGAAAATATTCTTTCCAGTTCCTTGCTTCACGTACCCGGTAAATGATCAGATACACCTGTTTCCATCGATCCGAACATATAACAGATGCCGAAAATCCACACTCACGTCTACAGATTTCTTCGAGAAATCCACGTATATTTTCCTTCTGCTCCTCGTATTCGTCTGCCATTGAAACCGTAAATAAATATCCCGGATCATCCACTGTAAAACCATATTTCCGGATAGTCATTTCATTTAACTTCTGATTCGATATAATTTCTCCATATCTACAGCTTAACAGAACATTTTCAACAGTAAAAGAAGCCTGCATCCAATATTCATTTCTGATTTTTTCATGAATACGGCTTAATGCCTTCTTAAGCTCCATCGGCCGGAACGGCTGTACTAAATATCCGTCCACCCCCAGATCGATTGCCTGCTTTGCCTGTTGAAAATCTTCATCCTTTGTTATAATAATCACACGGAACTCACGTCCTTCCGTGCGTAATTTTCTCAAAAGATTTAACCCATTCATCCGCGGAAGCCCAATGTCCATAATAACAAGATTTGGCTGCATAACTGTTATCATCTCATATGCAGACTGTCCATTCCCTGCAATCCCCGCCAACTCGTAATTCGGATCTACGCGTTTTAAACCTTTTTTCAGTTCTTCTAATACTTTTTCATCCCTTTCAACGATTGCCACCCGCATTTGAACAGTCTCCTCTCAATGTTCGTGTTTCTGATTGAATATCCACTTTTATTGTAACATTAACTTCAATAATTGGAAGCATGCAAGTGTAAATATTTTTCTCTGGTAGCAAGCCCTCCCCGGATGTGACGTTCTGATTTGTTGGTGTCTAAAACCTTACGCGTTTCATGAGCCAGTGATGGATTGATCTGAAGCAAGCGTTCTGTAACATCCTTATGCACCGTACTCTTACTAATCCGAAACTGTTTTGCTGTCTGTCTCACTGTCGCATTATTTTCTATAATATAATTTGCAATTTCCACTGCACGCTCCTCAATATATTCTCTCATAGAAAAGCCCCTGCATAGTTTGTTTTTTACAATCTATGCAGGGGCAAATTAATGTATGTCTAATTCCTGTTCCATCTATTCGTGGAAAACATTATACTATACAACTTAATACTCAAATACTGCCACACCATATCCCGGAAGAGGATATGCAAAGGAATATTTCTGACCATCACATTCCTGCTTCTCTGGTTTGTAAACCAATGGGCGTTCCTCTCCTGATCCGCCGTATTTTGTCTCATCACTGTTAAGAACAAGCTTAAACTGCTTTCTTCTCGGAACACCAACACGATAATCTGGTCTGTCTACCGGTGTAAAATTGCATACAAAGAGCAGATTTTTCTTACCATCTTTTGAATGTCTTGTGAAACTGAAAATACTCCGGAAGATATCATCCTTATTGATCCAGTCAAATCCCTTCGGATCATTATCCAACTCATACAATGCCTTATTCTTCTTATAAAGATGAAGCAAATCTTTATACCAGTTCTGAATCTGCTGATGTGGTTCTTCTGCAAGAAGGAACCAATCCAGTTCTCTCTCTTCACTCCACTCACGAAGCTGTGCGAACTCCTGTCCCATAAAGAGAAGCTTCTTTCCAGGATGTCCCATCATAAATGCATATGCCACCTTCAAGTTGCGGAACTTATCCCATCCTTCTCCCGGCATCTTATTCAACATGGAGCATTTCAGATGAACAACCTCATCATGAGAAAGTACAAGAATATAGTTCTCTGAATATGCATATTCCATAGAAAATGTCATCATATGATGTGCATTTTTTCTGAAATAAGGATCCAGTTTCATATATTCTGTAAAGTCATGCATCCATCCCATATTCCACTTCAAAGTAAATCCAAGTCCGTCATCCTCAGGAGATCCTGTCACCTTCGGCCATGCTGTGGACTCTTCTGCGATCATCATAACGCCTTTATTTCTTCCGCAAACTACAGAGTTCAGATGTTTAAAGAATGCAATTGCCTCAAGATTCTCGTTTCCGCCAAATTTATTCGGAATCCACTGTCCATCTTCTCTTCCGTAGTCCAGATACAGCATAGATGCCACTGCATCTACACGAAGTCCGTCTACATGATAATGTTCAACCCAGAACAATGCATTCGCTAGAAGGAAGTTGGAAACTTCCGGTTTTTCATAATTGAAAACCTTCGTTCCCCAATCAGGATGCTCACCCTTTCTCGGATCTGGATATTCGAATGTCGGTGTTCCGTCAAAATCTGCCAGACCATGTGCATCTTTCGGGAAATGCGCCGGTACCCAGTCAAGAATAACACCGATATTATTCTTATGAAGATAATTTACCATATATGCAAAATCTTCCGGTGTTCCATAGCGTGAAGTTGGTGCATAATATCCGGTTACCTGATATCCCCAGGAACCGTCAAACGGATGCTCTGCGATTCCCATCAACTCGACATGAGTATATCCCATCTCTTTTACATACTTTGTAATTGCTTCTGCAAACTCACGATATGTATAGAATCCTTCATCTTCTCTTCCAGGATGTCTCATCCAGGAACCCATATGCACTTCGTAAATAGACACTGGTTCTTCTTTGTTATCCCACTTCTCACGAGCTGTCATCCACTTACTGTCTGACCAGTTCAGATTAGAAATATCTGTAATTCTGGATGCTGTTCCCGGTCGGAGTTCTGCATAATTAGCAAATGGATCTGCTTTATAGATCTTCTCACCCGCCTGTGTCTCTATACAGAACTTATACAAATCCCCTTTCTTCGCCTCCGGAACGAAGCATGTGTATATTCCGAGAGGCTCTCCTCTCTTCATCTTATCTTTCGTCTCATCCCAGTCATTAAACTCTCCGATTACAGAAACGTTTACTGCATGAGGAGCCCATACCGCAAAATATACTCCTCTTTTTCCGTTCTTTGTCACCTCATGGGCACCCATCTTTTTATAAATCTCATAATGATTTCCCTGCCCAAAAAGATAATGGTCAAGTTCTCCGATCTCATAAGGCTGCACTTTCGTCTTCGTGCTGTTTTTCTTAACCATAAAGCCACCTCACTGCTCAAATATATTCCTGATTGTAATGATTTAAAAACCATACAATTTCTTATAGATCAAGGCACATTACCGAATCTTTCAATTGGTAACAAAGTTTCATTCTCCCCTTGAACACTATAGTTTTATTATACTTGATACTGTATAAAAAAGAAAGAGAAAATGTATTATTGCACAAAAATAGACAGTCGTTTTACTGACTGTCTATTAATTCTTAACAAATATATGTCATTAAATGTTGAAATCTTTCTCTGAAAGCAGAATTCTGTCGGAAGAATCTGTATTCTTTCCAAATACTCTCTTCACAAGCTTCTTTGCGGAAGCTTTCTGTGAATGAGCGATCGCATCATCCATCACTTCTTTCACTTCTGCTACTGTTACTGCATGATCTTCTCTCTGTAAAGAATCAATCTTACTGTACAGTGCAAGAATTCCCATCTCATCGATTCTGTAACCATTCTCCTGAGCATAAGTCTGTCCAAATGTTACAAGCTCATCATTAATAAAGATCGGCACTTCAAGTCTGGAAGTAAATTTTCTTCTGAATTCTCTGTTGGAAGAAAGAAGTCTGTCCAGTGGTTTTCTCTGCTCTTCAAGAACTACCAAAAGTTCTCCTGTATCCTGCTCCATTGCTTTGTTCAGCTTGGCGAGTGTTTTTTCGTTCATCTGTCCGGCTTTTTCAATGATCAGTGCACCACCGTACAATTTACGGAAAATGTCTCCGATTCTCTTCTTATTCAGTGACTCACCTGTCACAATTGCAACCTTACCCTGACGGATATCACGCTGCTTCTGAATTGCCTTTACAACATCAACAGCGAGGACTGTCTTTCCATTTCCTTTATTTCCAATAATCAGAAGGTTTCCTGTTCTGGAAGTTCCTTTGCGGTTTGTACAGTTCTTATCCTGCTCAAGTACATCTACCAGCTGCTCACTCATACCACGCACAGGTACAAAATAAGAGAAGAGTTTTTTCTGTTCCTCTGTAAGTCCTGCTCTTGTACCAATTCCACTCTGTGTTTCAAGATCATAACGACCATGTACAATAAATCCTGTATCAGACATTGCATCTGCAATCTCATCTAACGGTAATGGTGATGTCTTACCTGTTGCGATCAATTTTGCAGTCTCTTTACGGCTCAATGGTGTCGTCGCAGACATGATATCAATTCCGTCATCTTCATCCGGAATCTCTCTGTCATCCGGTTCCTCACTATGCGCTGGATTCACGCTGAATTCATCTTCAAAATTTGGCACTTCTTCATAAGAATTCAGACCAAGAAGATCATCATCTGAAATCTTATCTTCTGCTGTGAAAAGATCTCTTGGATTGATTACTTCATCATCCTCATCGTCTTCTTCATAACCATAGGCATCCAGATCATCATATCCTTCTTTCTCACCGAACAGATCATCATCAGCGTCTTCATAATCATCCGGCAGATCGTCATCAGACTCTTCATAATCATCCAACAAATCGTCATCAGACTCTTCATAATCATCTAAAATATCGTCTTCGTCAAACTCTTCTGCATCATCCCAGTCATACGCATCATAATCTTCGTACTCATCCTCACCGAGTCTGAGATCATCCGCAAGCTCTCCCATATTTTCATGTGGTTCTTCTTCTACCTCAAGAACTTCTTCTGAACTTACTGTTGCATCTGCTTCTTCCTCTTCCGGAATAACACCTTCAATCTCATCAATCAGTTTCTGTATCTCTGGTGATAAAATTGGTTCTTCATTATTTTTATTGTCCATAGTCTCTCTTACTGCTGCTCCTTCTGAATCATCTTCATCATTGACAACTTCAGTTTCTGAGATCAGTTCCTCCACCTCAGACAAATCTTCTGATTCATCTGTCAGATCTTCTGACTCAGCTGCATCTATCTCAAAAATTTCTTCCTCTTCCGGTTCTGCTTCCCCTGCTTCAAGAATTTCTTCCTCTTCCGGTTCTGCTTCCCCTGCTTCAAGGATTTCTTCCTCTTCCGATTCTGCTTCTCCTGCTTCAAGGATTTCTTCCTCTTCCGGTTCTGCTTCTTCTACTTCAAGGATTTCTTCCTCTTCCGGTTCTGCTTCCCCTGCTTCAAGGATTTCTTCCTCTTCTGGTTCTGCTTCTTCTACTTCAAGGATTTCTTCCTCTTCCGGTTCTGCTTCTCCTGCTTCTATAGCAACTGCATCTTCTGGAACCTCTTCTGAAGTCTCCTCCACTGCCTGTTCTATAAGCTCTTCTTCTGTCTCCGGTTCTGGAATCAGTTCTTTCATCCCTGATGGAACCACTCGTTCTTTACTGGCTTCCTCAGCTTTCTTCTCTTCTGTCAGTTGATTCACGATCTCAAGATCTTCTACATCCTCAATTGCTGCAATATCCTCTTCCAGATCTGTCATATCCGGTTCGACTTCTTCTCCCGGTTCTGCCTGAACTTCCGGTTTTGGATTGAGTAATTGCTGCAGAGCTTCATCTAACCGCATCGTATCTCCAAGTTTCTTCTTGACTGGTTTTACCGGATTCTTACTGACAATCGGTATGGAAGCAGTATCTTTGCTAAGTGTTCTCTTATCTCCACTTGTCTCTACCGTTGCCGGCTGAACTTCTGACTCATCCTCGGAAACTTCTATAACTTCTGCTGTTTCTACTCCTGCTTCTTCCGGATTTTCTACTTCGGCATCCGGCTCTTCTGCCGCTTCCAAAGTAACCGCATCCGTGTCAATCACATCGGAAGTACTGTCGTTCTCCATCACCGGCTGTTCTGTCAGCCCGATTGATCTTGTATCTCCAAGTGCTTCAGCTCCTTCTGACGCAGAATCTTTTTCCTCGTCTTCTCCTAAATAGGAAGCCAGATCCGGTATTTCTTCTGTCTCTGAAGAAAGCTTCTCATATCTGTGATCATATTTCTGCTGCTGCGATGGTGACAATGGCTTATACTGCATCTTCAGTTCCATTGCCTTATAAACATACTTACCCTCGCTGAACCAGAGGATCAGATCATCACACTCTTCCAGACATTCTGTCATCATACCTGCTTCGCGATAAAGCTTCGCCAGTTCATAAGCCCACTCTTCAATATATTCTGCCTTCTTAAATTCCTCCAGAGCCTCAATCTGCTGTTCAATCGGCGCTCTCTGCGCTCTTAAGATCTGATATCTAAGGATATGCCTGTTCGGATCTTTCGGTGCAATCTGGATAAATTCGTCATAATAGTCGATTGCTTCATCTATATTCTTTGTCTTAATTGCAAGAGAACATAACTTATAGATCACCTTGCGGCTTCCTTCAGAACGGCGATATGCAAGATTCATCACATCATAGCTCTTCTGATACTCTTTTGTTTTTTCATAAATATCACTGACATTCATCAGCATCCCTGCGTTACGGACACGCTTCCAGTCAATCAGATCTGCTGCTGCCGCTGCTTTTCTGTATTCTCCATCTTCCATAAGTTCCAGCATCTCTTCTGTCTTTAACTTATATTCATACTTATCCACTGTACTCACCTCATTGTCATTGAAATATTAGTTTTGGTCTGAATGTGTCCATTAGGCACTAGCCGATACTCTTTCATTATTCTACCATATGAGGTCTGTAATGTCAAAAAAATGCACCTTCAATTCCTTTTGAAAGTGCATTTTTAGTGTTATTTAATTGTAATATTATTATAATTTTATATTTTGTATCGGAGATTATTCGCGATTCTACGTTCCTGTGAGACCTTTGTCGTCTGTTATTTTATCACTTGAATGATTTTCATATCCATTCAATACTTTATGTATTAAATCTTCTGTCAAGTCATTCCTGCTTTTATAACAAATCTGAGATTATAACATGTCCTTTCAATGTTTCTTTACACATTTTTCATTCTATGTTATATGCGGTATTTTTATTCAATACATCTATGAGTGATTCATCTTTTTCTCTTTGCTTCCAGTTTCCGTACTCTCCGATCTTTGATCTTCTTTTCTTTCTACTGGACTTTTACGCTTGGCAAAGGTCTCTTTCTTCACAGGAACCTTCACTCATCATACCACTGACATATTGATAAAAATCTGAAACTATACTGTCCATGGGACTGACCTCCTGTTGAACTTGTATTTTTAATCTAATCAGGCATCTGTTACTTTTGCCTTCTTAGTTAAATATCTTTGGGAGATTTCTTTCTCTCTTTGATGGTTATATAATAACATTCGGCGTCTAATTTGTCAATATATTCATTTGATTTTTTTATGTTTTTTATTTATTATCTGCTTTAGTTATAATTGTCTGAATTTTCAAACATTTCAATTAACAGATTTCTGCTCCAGCCGGCATTTCTTTTTCCGGTGTCATCAGTGCAAGGTTACCTTCTGCATCTTCTGCACAAAGCAGCATCCCCTCTGAAAGTACACCTGCCAGCTTCGCAGGTTTCAGGTTTACAAGAACCATAACTTTCTTACCAACCATTTCTTCCGGTGTGTAATGTGCTTTGATTCCGGATACGATCTGTTTTACCTGGCTTCCAACTTTTACCTGAGAGCAGAGAAGCTTTTTGGATTTCTTTACAGCCTCACATGCAATGATCTCTCCAACCTGGAACTGCATTGCTCCGAACTGCTCAAATGTGATCTCATCTTTCGGCTCAATGTCGATAACAGCTTCTTCCTCTTTCTTTTCTTCTACCTTCGGATGAAGTTCTTCAACTTTCTTCATAACCTCTTCGAGATCCATTCGCTGGAACAGGATCTCCGGTTTCTCTGTTACATGTCCGTTACCAAGCTGCTCAAGGATCTTCTTACTTGTAGAAGGCATAAAAGATTCAAGAAGTCTTGCACCTTCAGAAATGCTCTGGATCAGATTCCAAAGTACTGTAGAAAGGCGATCTTTCTTGGATTCATCTTTTCCGAGTACCCAAGGAGTTGTCTCATCAATATATTTATTGCAGCGTTTGAACAGATTGAAGATTTCTGTAATCGCATCGGCAACGCGGAGGTCTGCCATCTTAGCATCAACTGCTTTAGAAGCATTCTCTACAACTGCTTTCAGTTCTGCATCTACATCTTCTACAACACCCTTATCTTCTACTGTTCCGCCGAAGTATTTGTTTGTCATAGAAACAGTTCTGTTTACAAGGTTTCCAAGTGTATTTGCAAGATCAGAGTTCAGACGCTCTACCATCAGCTCCCAGGAAATAACACCGTCATTCTCGAATGGCATCTCATGAAGTACGAAGTAGCGAACTGCATCTACACCAAAGAAATCAACGAGTTCATCTGCATAGAGAACATTTCCCTTGGATTTACTCATCTTACCGTCTCCCTGAAGCAGCCACGGATGTCCAAACACCTGTTTCGGAAGTGGAAGATCAAGTGCCATAAGGAAGATTGGCCAGTAAATTGTATGGAAACGGATGATATCTTTTCCGATCAGATGAAGGTCTGCCGGCCACAGCTTGTTGAACTGCTCTGTACTGTTTCCGTCTGCATCATATCCGATTCCTGTGATATAGTTTGTAAGAGCATCAAGCCATACATATACAACGTGCTTTGGATCGAAATCTACCGGAATTCCCCACTTGAAGGATGTTCTGGATACACACAGATCCTGAAGTCCCGGAAGAAGGAAGTTGTTCATCATCTCGTTCTTACGGGCAACCGGCTGGATGAACTCCGGATGTGTATTGATATGCTCGATCAGACGATCCGCATACTTGCTCATTTTGAAGAAATATGCCTCTTCCTTTGCCGGCTGAACCGGGCGTCCACAGTCCGGACATTTTCCATCTACAAGCTGAGACTCTGTGAAGAAAGACTCACACGGTGTACAGTACATTCCTTCGTAATGTCCTTTATAAATGTCTCCCTTGTCGTAAAGTTTCTTGAAGATCTTCTTAACCTGTTTCTCATGATCTTCATCTGTTGTACGGATGAATTTGTCATAAGATGTATCCATCAGATCCCAGATTCTTTTGATTTCTGTTGATACATTATCTACGAATTCCTTTGGTGTGATTCCAGCCTCCTCGGCTTTGAGCTCGATCTTCTGTCCGTGCTCATCTGTTCCTGTCTGGAAGAATACATCATATCCCTGGCTTCTCTTATAACGTGCGATTGCATCTGCAAGCACGATCTCGTATGTGTTTCCGATATGCGGTTTACCTGATGTATAGGCAATCGCTGTTGTTATATAATATTTTGGTTTTTCTGACATTTGTCTGCCTCCTTTTCCCACAATGTGGGATTCTTTTCTCAACTTTCAGTGATTACTAATACGATTTTTTCTGAATTTTCCGGAACATCCCTAGCGGAGCGTTTTTAATATATTAGGAAAGAACCTAATACATTAAAAAACGCCCTCCCAGGGACTTGCATCCCTGAGAAGACGAATCCTACTTTCGTGTTACCACTTCTCTTCGTTCCTTCCTCGCGGAAAGAAACCTCTATGAGTATCTGCACTTTCGTTAGTAAAAACTGCTTTGTTAATCAAAACCACTTTGAATACTACGGCATTTCTCACTGTTGATACTCTTCGCTATAAAGGGCGAATCCCTTCACAGACTAACCCGGATCTTTTTATTCAAGATCGCTGCTTAAACAACTCACTTGCTCACTCTGTTCAGGCTCATCTGCGCTGCTCAGAAGCCATCTTCATCTGTCTTCCATCCATCCCTCTCAACATCCGGCCTGACAGCCTTCAGGACTTTTCTGTAGAATCTGTTACAGACTACTCTCTTCCTCATCGCGTTTCGCTTATCACTGCTTTTCATTCCTTAAAAAGGTTAGCATAACGCGAATAGAATGTCAAGATACACCGCTTGTTGTTTTCTCTTTCGATTCCTCTGTTGTCCCGCCAGCATTTCCTTTCGCTTTCACTCTTGGAAATGTAATATCTACCCGGAACAAATCTCCGTCCAGATACAAGTCAAATGTGCCGCCCTGCATCGTTGTAAGGCTCTTCGCAATAGAAAGACCTAATCCACTTCCCTCCGTACTTCTGGAAATATCTCCGCGGATAAAACGTTCTGTCAGTTCGTCGGCCTGAATATTCAACTGATGCTCGGAAACATTTTTCAATGAAAATCTTACCTTTGTATCATCTGTTTTCAGAGTCGCGTAAACTCTGGTTCCAGGCATTGCGTACTTGGCTGCATTTCCGTAAATATTTTCCAGGACACGCCACATTCTTCTTCCATCGACATGCACAACAGCCGGTTCTGCCGGAAGATCTGTGACGATTGCCAGATTTCTCGCCTCGAATTTTTCTTCGAGTTCACCCTGCGTCTGCTGGATCATTTCTGACAGATCAAGATCCATATATTCCAGGGAAATATTCCCGCTGCTGACTTTCGATGCTTCTACTACATCTTCTGTCAATGTCTTCAGTCTCTGTGCTTTCTCTTCCAGAATATTCAGATAATCCTGAACTTTCGGATCCGCCGGATCTGTTTGTCTTAAGATACCGACATAATTCAAAATAGAAGTCAGTGGTGTCTTAATATCATGAGAAACATTTGTGATCAAATCTGTCTTAAGACGTTCGTTTTTCATTGCCTCGGCAACTGCTTTGTTAAGTCCGGTTCCGATCCCGTTGATCATCAATGCAAATTTCTTGTTCTCCCCATGCAGTCCGTCGATTGGAATCTGATAACTCATATTTCCGGCAGCGATCTCCTGAATTCCTTTTCTCAATCGATTCTTCTCCATCACATTTGCAACCATGTAATAGAATAGCACTGCATCAGCAATCAGCAGCAGAATCACCAGGAAGAAATCTCCACCCCAGAGCACGAAAAGCTGAAACAGGAAATAAAGAATCAAAAGTCCTGCTGTTTTCTTTGTAAGCTTCATGTCTTGTAATATTTTCCCGATAAATATACCGAAGCTTCGAAGCAGACTGTTCTCCCACAGACTCTTTGCCTTAATTCTTCTTACCAGACTAAGATAGCCGGCAAAGAAGCAGGTAAATGTAAATGCTCCATATGCAAACGCACCTACTGATTCTCCGAGACTTAAAGTCTGCATATATACATTCGGAACATAGGATGATGGAACAAATGTATCACTTTCCACAGCACCGTACGAACTACATAACCCTGTAATCCCATCAAATAAGATATGAATTCCATCTATTCCTGCTACAAAAAAGAAATAACTTCCAATCACCCAGACAAAAATAACAACTGCAGCAGCAATCTCTGTCTTCCAAGAATCGAACTTTAACAAATGCAGTTCTTCATCCTGCGGTTTTCTCCCTGCCCCCAATGTCAACCACACTACTGTGACCAAAAAGAGTACTCCGCTGAAAATCATAAAATGCAATGTTTCTTTCATCTGTGGAATATTATTCTGATAATCAATACTGGTCTGATAGAACTGATCCTGAATCGGATATTTTGTATCAACCGCAACTGCAAAAACATCTTTCCACTTTGTTCCGCCGGAATAGTAACCATAAGAACGTGTATTGAGCCATTGATCCGAATAAGAAACGTTCATATTCGTCTTAAAATCTTTCAATTCAGGATAGATTACCATATATTTCACAGGGTTCTTTGACGCTGATTCTATCATGTCTTCTATGCTTTTCTTTACATCTGCATAATTTGCATATTCTGCTTTATTTGTAGTAACCTTCTTTGTCGATTCATCTGCATACAGATAGGTAAAATTGGTATTCCCTTCTTCTAGATAATCCCAACCGCCTTCATAATCCTGCCAGTCTTCATAGATTGTCTGCAATGCTGTGGCAATATTATCATAAACCAATGTCAGTCTTCCATTTAACTGCGGATTATTATTTACAACCTGGAGTAGATTATCCGCTCCGACCGGTGCATATTTTTCAATCATTGACTGACCAAAGTTCCAGCAGTCTGTATAAAGCAGCTCACCGTTTTCATCTGTAATCTGAAATGTATAATAGCCGGAAGTCGTAAATTCGCCCGCCTGCAATCCTGCCAGGAACTGATCTCTGTCCTGCTCGCCCATCTGGAACTGAAGTTTTCCTGCATTTATAAGAGAAAAGAAATCATTCGTATAATAGTAATAATAATTTCCGTCTGGTTTCTGGCAGACGATCACGCCATTCTGTTTGTAAAGATTGTCGTTATCTGTTCCACTGTAAGTCTCGCCCCAATTTACCAGCTCTTCCATTGTGTACGTGACACCTGACAAATTTGTTTCTGAAATCTTGCCCTTCTTTGACAGTTCCATTACATCCACCAGTTTTTTCGGATTGTAGGCACCGTCACTTTCAAAAAGATTCTGTAGATAAAGCTTCTCCTGCACATCGTACATGTAACTTTCGACCATCTTGCTGAATTCTTCGGATTCTTCAAAAGACTGTGTATTCATCTTTTGAATCTGTGACAAACTCATTCCACCCGCCAGTGTCAGGAGAGAAAGCAAATTTGTCACAAGCAATGCTCCGCTAAGAATCGCCACAACAAGAACAATTGTCCTTGTCACGGTCTTCCTGTACCATTTCTTCATTGTTAACCCTTTCTTATACATTTTTATATGTTCTCTTATATGCTTTTTCTATCCATTTTTACATGTGCTTTTGTTACTGTTCGCACTATGCTTTTTCGATTTTATATCCGACACCCCAGACTACTTTCAGGTAACGTGGATCTTTCGGATTAATCTCTATTTTTTCTCTGATATGACGAATGTGAACTGCAACTGTGTTATCCGCACCAATTGCCTCTTCATTCCAGATGGATTCATAAATCTGATTGATTGAAAATACTTTTCCCTGATTTTTCATCAGAAGCAAAAGGATATTGTATTCAATCGGTGTCAGTTTCACAAATTCTCCGTCTACTGTTACCTGCTTGAGATCATCATTGATCTGAAGGCCACCTACCTTATAAATCGCCTCTTTTGGCTCCTGTGCTGTTCCGCCAAGCTCGTTAAATCGTCTCAGCTGTGATTTCACTCGTGCCACAAGTTCCAGCGGATTGAACGGCTTTGTCACATAATCATCCGCACCGATATTGAGTCCAAGAATCTTATCGGTATCTTCTGACTTCGCAGATAAGATAATGATTGGCAGACTGTTCTTCTCGCGGATCTTCAATGTCGCACGGATTCCGTCAAGTCTCGGCATCATGACATCGATAATCAGAAGATTCACTTCCTCTTTCTCCAAAATCTCCAGTGCTTCGATTCCGTCATATGCTTTTAAAATCTGATATCCCTCCTGAGAAAGATAAATTTCGATTGCTTCTACGATTTCTCTATCGTCATCACATACTAATATTTTATACATTTTACATACCCCTCGATAATTGCTGACACCGATAACAGCGCAGCAACATAATTATCACATGATCAAGTTCTAACTATAGTATACATGATACTTGATGGTTTTTAAGAGATAGATTGGAAAAATATTAGGAATTTCTTAAATCGATGATTTAACAATTTAAATACTTTCTATTTCTTGCACATCTTTTGCCAACGTTTTATAATAAGAAACCGTGAGCCACTTTAAAACATAAGTGTAGCTGCACAAAAATGATTGCATTTAGTACTAGAATCTCTTAGTATGGCTGCAATCCATCAATAAAAAGGAGTATAAATTAAGAATGATTGAATTTTTGAAATCCTTCCTCTTTGGAATTGTGGAAGGAATCACAGAATGGCTGCCGATCAGCAGCACGGGACATCTGATTCTTTTGAATCAGTTTGTGAAATTAAATGTTTCTGAAGAATTCTACAGCATGTTTGAAGTTGTGATCCAGCTAGGTGCGATTCTTGCCGTTGTCATCTTATTCTGGAACCAGATCTTCCCATTTGGTGCACCGGAAGGAAGTCACACGGTCAGACGCCGTCAGGCAAAACATGCACATAGAAGAAAGAAATCCGGAAATGGAATTTTAAGTTATGTGAAGATGGATATCATTATCCTCTGGCTGAAAGTCCTTGTTGCATGTATCCCTGCAATTGTGATTGGAATGCCGTTCAATGATCTGTTTGAGAAATGGTTTTACAATTACCCTTGCGTTGCGATTGCTCTGATTGTCTTCGGTATCGCCTTTATCATTGTTGAGAATAATCACAAGGGCAAACCTGCGAAGATCAACAGTATGGATGAACTTACTTATAAGACTGCATTTTTGATCGGACTTTTCCAGCTGATCGCTGCAATCTTCCCTGGAACATCCAGATCCGGTGCAACAATTGTCGGTGCTTTGATCCTTGGAGTATCCAGAACCGTTGCTGCTGAATTCACTTTCGTACTTGCGATTCCGGTTATGTTCGGTGCAAGTCTTCTGAAGCTTGTGAAGTTTGGTCTGAACTTTACCGGAACAGAAGCAATAATTCTTCTGATTGGTATGGTAACAGCATTTGTTTCTTCTATTATCGTTATTCAATTCCTGATGGGATATATTAAGAAACATGATTTCAAAGTATTTGGATATTACAGAATCGTGCTTGGTATTCTTGTGATACTGTATGCGTTGTTTTTAGCGTAAGATTTATTGATATTTTAAAAACTCCCAATAGAATTCCAGCTCAGATATCTTCTAGAGCATGATTTTCTATTGGGAGTTTTTTATTGGAGTTCAATTATGCTTGTTTCTCCTGATAAATTCCTTTCAATGCCGGATACAATTTCTTAAATTCCTGATATCTTTCCTCGTACTTCTGCACCAGTTCCGAATCCGGTTCTTCTGTTCCTGTTACTTTCACAAGTTTCTTCGCAGCCTCTTCCACCGAATCAAATACGCCGCATCCAACTGCTGCCAGGATTGCCGCTCCATAGCCCGGACCTTCTTCGCTTTCGATCAGATCTACTTTCATATTCATCACATTTGCAATGATCTTTCTCCACAGCGGACTCTTTGCTCCACCGCCGCAGATCTTTGTTCTCTCTGGATTCACACCAATACTTCTTGCAACTTCCAGGGAATCACGCAGTCCGAATGCAACACCTTCCAGCACAGCCTGTGTCATATCCTCTCTTGTGCTGTCCATAGACATTCCGATAAATGCTGCTCTTGCGGAAGGGTCATTATGAGGAGAACGCTCTCCCATCAGATATGGAAGATAGAACACATGGTTCTCGCCGAGCCTTGTGATTCCTGCCTGTTCTGCCGGATAATCTTTTGTCTTAAGGATTTCATCCATCCACCATTTATTACAGGAAGCAGCACTGAGCATGCATCCCATCAGATGATAATTGCCATCTGCATGGTCAAAGGAATGCAGTGCATTGTTCTTATCTACTCCGAATTTCTTACTGGAAATAAAGAGTGTTCCTGATGTTCCGAGAGAAATATTGCAGCCACCGTCTCCGACCGTTGCTGTTCCTACTGCTGCCGCCGCATTGTCCCCGGCTCCTGCAATTACTTTTACATCATCTGATACGCCAAGTTCCGCTGCAATCTCTGCTTTCAAAGTTCCAACGACTTCCCAGCTTTCATACAGCTTTGGAAGCTGTACCTCTGTAATACCACAGATCTCAAGCATTTCTGCAGACCAGCACTTATGCTCCACATCCAGAAGCAGCATTCCGGAAGCATCTGAATACTCTGTGCAAAAAGAACCTGACAGACGGTATGCAAGGTAATCCTTTGGAAGCATAATCTTCGCAATCTTTGCAAAATTCTCCGGTTCATTTTCCTTCATCCAGAGAATCTTCGGTGCTGTAAATCCGGCAAATGCAATATTTGCTGTATACTCTGAAAGCTTCTCTTTTCCAATCACCTGATTCAGGTAATCGGTCTGTTTTGCAGTACGTCCGTCGTTCCACAGAATTGCCGGACGAATCACCTGGTCTTCCTTATCAAGCGCAACAAGACCGTGCATCTGACCTCCAAAACTGATTCCCTTTACTTGATCCTTATCAAAGCCTTCAAGAAGCTCTTTCAGCCCTTCCATACTCTGTGCAAACCAGTCTTCCGGTTTCTGCTCTGACCATCCCGGATGTGGGAAATATAACGGATATTCTTTTGATACGATATTCTTGATCTTTCCATTCTCATCCATCAGAAGAAGTTTTACTGCGGATGTTCCAAGATCTACTCCTACAAATAACATGTCGTTCCTCCTGTATAAAGACAGAGAGCCTTGCCGTTTCCGGCACGGCTCTCTGCCCGTTTTCTATGCTTATAACTTTCTATGTAATTAACCCCACGGATTCTCTGTTGGATATCTTACACCCTTCGGCTGGTTGTATCCGATCTCTTCAACCGGCACACCAATGTATTTAAATACTTCGAACAATGCTTTTCCAAAGTGTCCGAAAGCAACTGCTCCGTGATGTGGATAATTCTTTTCGATCAGTACGTGACGGTAGAATCTTCCCATCTCCGGAATTGCGAACACTCCGATAGATCCGAAAGATTTTGTAGCAACCGGAAGTACTTCTCCCTGTGCAACATAAGCACGAAGTACATTGTCAGATGTACTCTGCAGTCTGTAGAATGTGATGTCTCCAGGTTTGATATCTCCTTCCAGTGTTCCCTGTGTAACCTCGATTGGAAGAGATCTTGCCATGATCATCTGATATTTCATTTCGCAGAAAGCAAGTTTGCCGGAAGCTGTATTTCCACAATGGAATCCCATAAATGTATCTTTCTGTGTATATGGGAATTTTCCTTCGATGCTCTCTTTGTACATATCTACCGGTACTGTATTGTTGATATCAAGAAGTGTTACTGCATCCTGGCTGACAGCAGTTCCGATGAACTCGCTGAGTGCTCCGTAAATATCAACCTCACAGGATACCGGGATTCCCTGTGCTGTCAGACGGCTGTTTACATAACATGGAACAAATCCGAACTGTGTCTGGAATGCCGGCCAGCATTTTCCTGCGATTGCAACGTATTTTCTATATCCTCTGTGCTCCTCGATCCAGTCTTTCAAAGTAACCTCATACTGAGCCAGTTTCGGAAGAATCTCCGGTTTCTTATTTCCTGCTCCGAGCTCTTCTTCCATCTCTTTTACAACGGCCGGAATTCTCTCATCACCTTCATGTTTGTTATAGGCCTCGAAAAGGTCAAGTTCAGAGTTTTCCTCAATTTCAACTCCGATATTGTAAAGCTGCTGGATTGGTGCATTACATGCAAGGAAGTTTAACGGACGCGGTCCAAAGCTGATGATCTTTAGGTCACTTAATCCGATAACTGCTCTCGCGATTGGTTCGAACTCATGAATCATATCAGCACATTCCTCTGCTGTTCCTACCGGATACTCCGGAATGTAAGCTTTTACTCCTCTGAGTTTCAGATTGTAGCTTGCGTTAAGCATTCCGCAATAAGCATCTCCACGTCCCTGTGTCAGATTATCCTGTGTCTCCTCTGCAGCTGCGACAAACATCTTCGGTCCGTCAAAATGTTTTGCAAGCAGTGTCTCAGAAATCTCTGGTCCGAAGTTTCCAAGATAAACAACCAGTGCGTTACATCCTGCTTTCTTTACATCTTCCAGAGCCTGCACCATGTGGATCTCGCTCTCTACAATACAGATCGGACATTCATAGACAGTTCCTTCACCGTATTTTTTTGTATAAGCATCGATCAATGCTTTTCTTCTGTTCACGGAAAGACTCTCCGGGAAACAATCTCTGCTCACTGCTACAACACCGATTTTTAATTCTGGCATGTTACTCATAATAAAATCCTCGCTTTCTTTATCCTGTTTATTCACATTACTTCTTCTTTCTATCTATGTTATCCACAATCCGGCAAGCCTGATTGTGAACAAGTTTCTAATGTCTAAGCTTTACACTTCCACATTCTCACCCTGTAATCCACAGAACGCACCTTCAATCTGTGCATCCTCATGTGCGATCAGCCATTTATTCATAGCTGCAAGAAGTCTATTTTCTCCCTCTTTCGCTGTTTCAAATGGAAGCGCTTCATTCGTTCCTTTCGGAAGAACTACTACACAGCGGAATCCGCCTTCCTGTGCAGTACACGGTGCATAATGAAGTGTTGTTGCATACAGTTCTACACCGGTTCCTGCCGGAACAAGAAATGCTTCTACCTTGGCTGTATCATAGAGATCTTCTCAAAAGAGTATTCCGTGATGATCTTGCCGTATTTTCGGAAAGATGCATCTGTTACATTCTGGATTTTCATGATGTCCTCCTGAATTTTCTTCTGTTTCCTGTTTCGTTTGTTTCTATGGTCATTTTACCAACTTAAAAAGGCATTATCGACCAAATAATTAGCCAAATAATGCCCATTTCTTATCTTTTCTTTCTAGAAGTGAAATGTACACTAATATAACGTTGTAAACTTTGCCGGAGGATTAAAATCTGTATTATATATTCTAGCCGCATGCGCACATTTGTTTCGTAAAACCGATAAATAATGAAGATGATTTTCTAGTGTATCTCTTTCAACACCAACCATATGAGCAATAGCATCTTCGGCGCACTAAATTTCAGTATCCGCGTTGTACACAGTAACCAGTCTCAGCACAATAAAGACCGCGCAAGACTAGACACAATCTTAGATTATATCGCACAGAATTACCGCCGCCACGTCAGCATTGAAGAGATTGCCGGAATTGCTTATCTGCAGCCTGGATACTTCTGCCGTTTTTTCAAAAAGTGTATGGGAATCACTTTTTTAGAATATCAAAATGAATTAAGACTTTCCTTTATTTATCAGGATATTATTTCTACAGATGATTCCATCAAAGATATCCTGGAAAGACATGGATTTACCAATTATAAATTGTTCCGTCGAATGTTCTTTGAACATTTTAAGGCTTCGCCTACTGAGGTTCGAAAGACGCATGATACGAAGAAAAACTCCTAATATTTAGGGATTATTCTTTTATATTACCCCTTATATTTAGGGATTTTATGTGTTATACTATAAACAGAATTATATTGGAGGTGAAATTATGGAGTTTGCAATTCAACATACATTATCTTCGAAAGACATAAAACTAATGCGAAAGCGTCTTGGACTTAAGCAAAAAGACTTTGCCGCCTTATTAAATGTCTCAGTAAAAACAGTTGAACGTTGGGAAGAAGCAGATGTTACCGTAACCGGTCCCGCTGTAACATTATTAAAGATTCTATATGAAACACCTGAATGGGTTGAAGAATTACAAATTCCAACGAAAATTTATCCTCTTAGACTATTTTATTACTATAAAGAAAGTCTGTGTACTGTAATTGATGTAAACGAACCCTCCCGAAAAATAGCAATTAAAAATTTTGTAAGGAATCCTATTTTTTGTGCATTTGGTGTCAATAATGCTCCTACATTCAGAGATTATGAAGAATTTCTTGAATCAAGATGCTTTCCACGAAGCAGGGATAAAATGAAGATTATATTACGTGATCTCGGACTGCCTTTTTATGATCCATTCCTGATTATTCAGAAAACCAAGGGGAAAATGGCTGAGGATGATTTTTGGATAGAAATCGAACGATAGGTAACTTGAACGCTGGAAGGAGGTAAGATAGAGTGATTGAATTAAATATAAATGATATGAAAGATACTGAACGTCATTCTTCAAAGGGAAATCAATTAAAATGGAACCCTGCGAATACTGAAACCTGGTATAAGGCAGATTATATTGGTTATGAAGGTTTAACAGAATATATGGTTTCTCACTTATTAATGCATTCCACTCTTTCTACAAAGGATTTCGTCTTATATGACACAGAAATACTTCGTGTTGGAAAAAAAGACTATTTAGGATGTAAAAGTTCAAATTTTCTTCCTGATGGCTGGCAATTATTAACACTAGAACGACTTTTTCATACACTTCACGGAAAAAGTCTTTATCAATCTATTTTTCAGTTTGGAGAAGTAGAAGATCGAGCACAATTTCTCGTAGATCAGGTAATACAAATGACTGGACTAAAAGATTTTGGGAAATACCTTTGTACTTTGCTCACTATTGATGCATTATTTTTAAATGAAGATCGACATATGCATAATATTGGAGTCTTACTTGATCCACTTGGAATTTACCATTACTGTCCTGTTTTTGATAATGGATGTTCTTTACTCTCAGATACAACTACTGATTATCCACTTGAAGAAGATATTATTGATCTAATTCCACAAGTCCAAGCAAAAACACTCTCTACGGATTTCTTAGAGCAGTTAGATGCTGTTGAAAAATTATATGGTCAAAAATTACATTTCGATTTCAATGGACAAATAATAGAAACGCTTTTAAGAGAAGAAAAATTTTATTCAACAGATATAAAAATAAGAGTTCGCGACATTATATTACAACAAAGAAGATCTTACCAGTATTTATTTTCATAAGCAAAAAAGGAAGCGAACCGCTTCCTTTTTTACCCTCTCATCCTATTCCACGTCCCATTATTCCTTCGGTGGCAGGAATCCCTTACTTGTCTTCACGATCACTTTATCAAATACCATGAACATAGACGGCAGTACGAAGATTACAACTACCATACTAATCAGTGCTCCTCTCGCCATCAGGATACACAAGGAACTGATCATATCAATGTTGGAGTAAAGTCCTACACCGATCGTTGCTGCGAAGAAGCTCAACGCACTTACCATGATAGACTGTGCGGATACGCGGTGCGCAGTTGTGATGGAATCGTATTTATTTGCGCCATGGTTACGCTCTCTCTTATAACGAGTTGTCATAAGAATTGCATAGTCTACGGTGGATCCAAGCTGAATGGTTCCGATTACGATGGATGCCACGAATGGCAACTTAGTTCCCATGTAGTATGGAATACCCATATTGACGAAAATCGCGAACTCAATAACGCCTACCAGGATGATCGGCAGTGAGATTGACTTGAACAGAAGCATGATGATTACGAAAATAATTCCGATTGATACTGCACTTACTGTCTTGAAGTCTTTATCTGTAATGTCGATCAGATCTGCTGTCAGAGGACCTTCTCCGATCAGCATTCCACCTTCATCATATTTATGAAGAATCGTATTCAGTTCTTTGATCTGATCATTCAATTCATCTGTAGCTACCTTATATTCTGAGTTCGCCAGTACAAGCTGGTACTTATCATTCTTTAATGATCTTGTCACTGAATCCGGGATCATGCTTGCCGGTACGGACGGCCCGATCAGGGAGTCAAGTCCAAGTGCCCATTTGATTCCGTCCACCTTATCCATCTCATTCAGCATCTTGCCTACGTCCGCTGAATCTGTAGAGCTGTCTACAAGAATCATGTGCGTCGTATTCATGTCGTAATCTTCCTTCAATTTCTCATTTGCAATGATACTTGGAAGATCTTTTGGAAGTGTCTCATCCAGGTTATAGTAAACTCCTGTATGGTTATTTCCGTAAATAGCCGGGAATAGCAGAACTACGAACAGTGCCACATAGATGAGATATCTCTTAGTAACCTTGTCTGAAATTCTTCCGATATCCGGAAGGAATGGTTTATGTTTTGTCTTCTCAATAATCTTGTCACAACACAGGATCATGGATGGAAGGATTGTTACGCAGGCAAGTACACCAAGGATAACACCCTTAACCATAACAACACCGATATCAAGTCCAAGTGTGAATGACATAAAGCACAGTGCGATAAATCCGGCAATTGTTGTAACGGAGCTTCCGATTACAGATGAAAATGTCTGTGAGATTGCATGTGCCATTGCACGGTGTTTATCTCCGTCGTAACGGATCTGCTGTTCTTCGTAACTGTGCATCAGGAAGATCGAATAGTCCAGCGTTACACCCAGCTGCAGAACTGCTGCCAGTGCCTTCGTGATATAGGAAATCTCTCCCATAAAGTAGTTACTTCCCAGGTTATAGACAATCGCGATTCCAATACTGAGCATGAAAAGGATCGGTACAAAGAACGATTCCATTGTAAGACCAAGTACGATCATCGCCAGTACAACCGCGATCAATACATACAACGGTGTCTCTTTCTCCGCCAGCTCCTTCGTATCTGTAACAACAGCTGACATACCACTTAAAAAGCACTGCTCGCCCGCCAGAGAACGGATCTCGGAGATTGCTTCCATTGTTCCGTCCGAAGATGTTCCTTCATCAAAGAAGATTGCCATCATCGTTCCAGTCTCGGAGTTAAATGCATCATAAACCTTTGTCGGCAGCATACTCTTCGGCATACTGATATCTGCGATAGAATCATACCAGATAACCTCTTTTACATGATCTACCTTCTCAATCTTCTCTTTTAGCTTCGATACATCCTTATCTTCCATTCCATCGACTATAAACATCGAGAATGCACCTGTACCGAAATCATTTACCAAAATATCCTGGCCTTTCATCGTCTCGATGTTATCCGGCAGGTAAGTCAATACATCATAATTAATTCTCGTATGCAGATACCCCAATGCAGACGGAATCAATAATAAAATACTAAGAATCAGAATCGGCACTCTGAATTTTACTATCTTTTTTCCAAACTTTACCATCATATCCTTTTTCGCTTCCTTCCTCATATTCAATTTATGACTATTGGTCATTTTAATCTCTTCTTGCACTATACAATAAAAATGACTAACAGTCAATATATTTTGTACTGTTAGTCATTTTTTCTTTTTTATTTATATTCCATTTTCGTAACTGTTCAGAGCCAACCTCCAAAATGCTACGCATTTTCTTTATATTCACTTGGAAGAATTCCGTATTTTTTCCGAAATGCCCTTGCCATCGCCTTGCTTCCGGAGAAGCCGCTGCGAAGTGCTGTCTCAGTGATATTATATTTTCCGCCCTTCAGGTCTTTCATTGCATATTCCAGACGAATATTCTGCAGATAACTCTTGTATGTGATTCCCGCATATTTCTGAAACATCCTCGACAGATACGTCGGAGAATATCCAAAGATTCTTGCCACCTCTTCCAGACTTAATTCCTGCGCATAATTCTCTTTCATATAAGCAGTAATCGTCGAAAGCTTGTTCAGATTCTTATTCTTTCTGACAAAAGCATTCTCCACTTCTGTCAGACGGTATTCTTTCACAAGGAGATATAAAAGATGATAAAAAATACTATTCATCTTCATGTCATATCCACACTGCTTTTCGCAATACGTCTTATACAGTTCTTCCAACAATTCCATAAAGCGCGCGTCCTTACGTCCCGGTTCATGCGTAAACCAGATAAATTGCTCTCCTGTATAATATTTTTCAAAAACTTTCAACGGAATCTGAAGAACGATCGTCTCGTTTGGCAACGGAGAATCTACTTCATGAACCTCATTCGAATTCACAATCATAAATTCTCCCGCTGTCAGATGCCAGGTCTTCTCATCGATCTTAAATTCCAGTTCTCCGTCGCACACTGCAAAAATCTCAATCGATCTGTGCCAATGTTTTTCTCTATGGTAATGTCCTTCTCTGCCTTCAAATAAGAATAGTTTAAAAGGAAATCCAACTTCCGGAACGATCAATTCATGCGCAAACTGCATCTCTTTTATTCACCACACTTTAGGCTTTCGTCCACTTATGTACCGTATCTGTTCCCGGACTACATAATTCCACTGTAGATCCATCATCTGACAGTGTATAGACATATTCCAGTGTTCCACCGGAGATAACCAGATTCAGCCTCAATGTACCGTCTGCATTCTCTGCAACACAATATGTTCCCTTTGTTTCACCGGAGGAACTCTTGATCACAAGCTTTCCGTCCTTCTTTAATTTATATTCATTTCCACTGTTGTCTGTCCACTTTCCGATCAGCCCCTTCGCACGGTCATCCGTCAGATCCAGAAGGTCTGTATCCGCCTGAAGGAACTTCATATCCTTTCCACCATCCAGGGACTTCAACACTATGCCATAGCCTGTATCATCTGTCGTAACCGCATACAGTTTACCTTCGTCTTCGCCGTCCATTGTGATCTTGATCGTAATGTTGTTATCCTCATCAAATCCACACTCAAATGTCAGTCCGTCGTCATCCTTAGTTCCTGTTCCATCTTCTTTCAGATCATACACAGTATCTGTTCCAATCACCTTCCACTGCTTTGCCATAACTCTCTTAACAGAATCACTTGGAAGAACCGCGTTGTCTCCCATCTGTTCTTTCATCGTACTGCTTGCTTTGTCCACCTCTTCTGTCGTAGATGCAGCCGGTTCTGTTTTCTTCGTATCGCCGCATCCTGTCATACACAATGTGCTTGCCAGAAGTAATGCTACTACTAATCTTTTCATATTCTCTCTCCAGTCTTGTTACTGTTCACTCCGTGTCAATCAGCGAAGTGATTGACACGGGAGTGAACAGTAACCCAGTCTTTTCTGTCTGATCAGAAAGATAGCATTCCGATCAGGACTTACAGTCTTTAGAGTATCACAAACGCACTGTAAATTCCAGTAAAGTTAATACAATTTCACGGTTATTTCATTTTTAGACACACTCGTTTTCGTTTGTTTTCAACAAACTTTAATGCTTTTGCACTGTTTCACTTTACCTCGACAACTTGTTTATTTTCTTAACATATGATACACTATTCACAATGTAAAATTATAGGTAACTTGGGAGGAAATAGGTTATGATTATCTCTACAAGAGGGCGTTATGCTCTCCGAGTCATGATTGATCTGTCTCAGCAGGATCCGGACTCTTACACACCGCTGAAAGAGATCGCAGCACGTCAGGAGATTTCTGAAAAGTATTTGGAAAATATTTTAAAATCTCTTGTCACACAAGGATTTATCCTTGGACTTCGCGGAAAGGGCGGCGGCTACCGCCTGACAAAATCTCCGGAAGAATACACTCTCGCTTCGATTCTTCATGCGACAGAAGGAAGCCTTGCAGCTGTAGCGTGTCTGGAGGATCATGCACCGGAATGTGCACGTGCGGGTCAGTGTCCGACACGTCCGATTTGGGAAAAACTGGATAACCTTATCGAGGATTATCTTGGAAGTATCACACTTGCTGACTTTCATGAACCGGCCATTCCATGCAAGATTGAGAAATAGCATTATTTCAGGGGGAACGAAATAACAGTTGTTTCAATACAATGGGAAATCAGATCTACATAGAAAAAGATGGATAAGTAATGCTTTTATTGCTTATCCATCTTTTTCTGTTTCTATTTTATCTAATCATCCGTGAACCTTTTCTTTCACTGCTTTTTCAATCCGATCCAACGCTTCCACAAGCGTCGCTCTCTGGCAAGCCACGTTGATCCGCTCAAAACCACTTCCAGACTCTCCGAAGATCGCTCCTCCATCCAGCCAAACCTCTGCCTTATCTTCTATCAGTTCTTTTAGTTCCTTATCTGAAAGCCCTAATGCCCGGAAATCCATCCAGACGAGATAGGTTCCTTCTGTCTTTGTCACCTTGATCTGTGGTAAATGTTCTGCCATCCATGTATGAAGGAAATCAATATTCGACTTCACATACTGTTTCATCGCCTGATACCATTCTTCGCCCTGAGTATACGCAGCGATCAGCGCAAAGATTCCGGGTGCGCCGACCTGACTATACCCGGCTGCAGTTACCTGATGCTGAAATTCCTTGCGAAGGCTTGCATTTGGAATGATAATATTGGAAATCTGAAGTCCAGCAAGATTGAATGTCTTCCCCGGGGAAGTACATGTCACTGTAATATCTTTATACTCCTCCTTCAGATCTACAAGTACCTGATGCTTCCCTTCAAATACGAAGTCTGCATGAATCTCATCACTTACAATGATCACCTGATGCTTTAGGCAAATATCTCCCAGACGCTCCACTTCTTCCCTTGTCCATACCCGGCTGACCGGGTTGTGTGGGCTGCAGAATAAGAATAATTTCACACCCTTTTCCACGATCTGGCGTTCAAAATCTTCGAAATCAATCGCATAAGATCCATCTTCCTTACGGATAAGGATATTGGCGGCCACTTTACGGTCATTGCTTTCAATCACTTCCCGGAATGGATAATAGACCGGATCCTGGATCAGAATATAATCCCCAGGTTCTGTATAAGCCTTCACCGCCATTGCCAGTGCAAAGACAATTCCCGGAGTCTTTGTGATCCACTCCTTGTCGATCTTCCATCCGTGACGGCGTTCCATCCAGGAGCTGACCGCATCGTAATACTCCTGATCTGACTCTGTATATCCATAAATTCCATGCTCTGACTGACGGATCAATGCTTCCTGGACGAAAGATGACGTCTTAAAATCCATATCAGCGACCCACAACGGAAGAATATCTTTTTTTCTCCCTCTTTCTTCTGCAAAATCATACTTCAGACTGTGGGTTCCTCTTCTCTCTACAGGCTGGTCAAAATTCAAATTCTTCTCACTCATTTTTACTCCTTTTATTGAAATGCCTGTTCCAGATCTTTGATCAGATCTTCAGCATTTTCAATTCCAACAGACATTCTAAGGAAATCTTCTGTGATTCCAAGATGTTCTCTTATCTCCACCGGTACATCACCGTGTGTCTGAAGCATTGGATATGTGATCAATGATTCTACACCGCCAAGGCTCTCCGCATAAGAAATCAATTTCACACTTTCAAGAATCTTTCTTGTACGTTCCACCGTATCTACACGGAAAGAAAGCATACTTCCTGCTCCTGTCGCCTGCTTCTGGTTTACCTCGTATCCCGGATGATCTTCCAGCCCCGGATAATAAACTTCTGTCACATCCGGTCTGTTTTTCAGCCAAAGTGCGATTTTCTTCGCATTCTCCTGCTGGCGCTCCAGACGCACTGATAAAGTTTTGATTCCGCGAAGTACAAGGAAACTGTCAAACGGAGACAGACTACAGCCAACTGTCTTATATGTATAACGCAATTTTTCCGACAGCTCTTTCCCTTTGACACAAACAAATCCTGCGAGAACATCATTGTGTCCTCCAAGGAATTTTGTCCCGCTATGTACTACGATATCAGCACCCAACTGTAGCGGTTTCTGGAAATAAGGAGAAAGGAATGTATTATCCGCAAGAATCAGTAACCCAAATTCGTCTGCGAGTTTTCTCATCTCTGCAAAATCTGTAATCCTCATCGTTGGATTGCTTGGTGTCTCAATATAAAGTGCCTTTGTCTCTTTTCTGATATTCTTTCTTACAAGATCAATATCTGAAGTATCTACATAAGAAAACTTTAATCCTCGCTTTTCGCCAATGCTTTCAAACATTCGCACAGTTCCGCCGTACAGATCTTCTGTACATAAAATATGATCTCCTTCTCCGAAAAGCTCCAGGCAGATTCCAATTGCCGCCATTCCTGTCGAGCATGCAATACTGTCATCCGCTCCTTCTAAAGAGGACATTACGCTTTCTAATTCATACCGTGTTGGATTGCTCTCGCGGGAATAATCATATCCTGTGCTTTTTCCGATTCCCGGGTGTGCGAAGGTTGCTGTCTGAAAAATGGGAACGGAGACTGCTCCGTATGGATGTCCCTCTACAAATCCTCCGTCCCCGTGAATACATCGTGTTTCAAATTGATAATTTTCTGCCATGCTGTCTGTCTCTGCTCCTTACGTTCCACTCTATTAAATATAGTACATTCCCTCAACAGAATCCTGATACCCTTCGTATGCATCCACAAGATCCTTAAGCGTCACATCTTCCAGAATCTCCTGAACACAATCATTGATTCGGTCAATGATCAGATGCTGAATTGCTTCCTGATCTCCACGTCCCACGCTATTTCGATCAACTTCATCTTCCAGGTCATACGTTCCTTCCAGTGCCTCTACAATCTGTGCAACCGTGATTTCTTTCGGATCTCTCTCAAGAAAATATCCTCCCTGGGAACCTTTCATACTTTTTACAATATGAGCCTTGCGAAGAGCTGAAAATACATGCTCAAGGTACTGAGCGGAAATGTCATTTCTCTGTGCGATACTTCCTAATGAGACCAGCTCTGTCCGTGAATTCACCGCCAGATCAATAAGAGCACGCAGTCCATATCTACTTTTCTTTGATAATTTCAAACGCTTCTACTCCTTTCTTCTAAACACTATAGGAGCAGCTTTTACTGCTCCTACTTCTTACAGATTTTTCTGTTTTCTCTGATTCTTATTTACTGAATTGCTTTGAATGCCTCATCCAGATCCTGAATGATATCATCAATATTCTCTGTACCGATGGACAGACGGATTGTGTTTGGCTTGATTCCCTGATCGAGAAGCTCTTCCTCTGTGCACTGGCTGTGTGTTGTTGTTGCCGGGTGGATAACAAGTGATTTCACATCCGCTACATTTGCAAGCAGTGAGAACAGTTCCAGGTTATCAATGAAATCCTGAGCTTTCTTAGAATCACCTTTGATCTCAAATGTGAAGATAGAACCACCGCCGTTCGGGAAATATTTCTTATAAAGTTCCTGCTGCTTCGGATCCGGATCTACAGATGGATGATGTACTCTCTCAACCTGTGGATGATTGTTCAGATACTCAACAACCTTCAGTGCATTTTCCACATGACGCTCTACACGAAGGGAAAGTGTCTCAAGTCCCTGCAGGAAGATAAAGGAACTGATCGGAGAAATTGTTGCTCCTGTATCTCTCAAAAGGATTGCTCTGATCTTTGTAACAAATGCAGCCGGTCCGCAAGCCTTTGTAAAGCTGATGCCGTGATAGCTTGGGTTCGGATCTGTCAGTGACGGGAATTTTCCTGAAGCCTCCCAGTCGAACTTACCGCCCTCGATGATAACTCCACCGATTGTTGTTCCATGTCCACCGATGAACTTTGTAGCAGAGTGAACAACAATGTCAGCACCGTACTCGATTGGTCTTACAAGATAAGGTGTTGCAAATGTATTATCTACAACAAGCGGGATTTTATGCTTATGTGCGATATTTGCGATTGCTTCAATATCAACTACATCTGAGTTCGGATTACCAAGTGTCTCGATGTAAACAGCTTTTGTATTCTCCTGGATTGCATTCTCAACTTCTTCCAGATTGAAAATGTCAACAAATGTTGTTGTAATTCCATAATTCGGAAGTGTATGCTCAAGAAGGTTGAAAGATCCTCCATAAATATTCTTTGCAGATACGATGTGATCTCCCTGCTGAGCCAAATTCTCAATTGTATATGTGATTGCTGCTGCTCCGGATGCTACTGCAAGTGCTGCTGTACCTCCTTCAAGTGCTGCAATTCTCTTCTCAAACACATCCTCTGTCGGGTTTGTCAGACGTCCGTAAATATTTCCTGCGTCTTTCAGTCCAAAACGGTCTGCTGCATGCTGGCTGTTGCGGAACACATAAGAAGAAGTCTGGTAGATCGGTACTGCTCTTGCATCTGTCACCGGATCCGGCTGCTCCTGGCCTACGTGAAGCTGTAATGTTTCAAATTTAAAATTTCTGTCTTTTCTCTCTAATTTTGCCATGGGGTTATTCTCCTTTTTCTAATTCCTGTTTTGTATTCTTATTCCGCAACCAAAGCTGCTTGGAAGTTAAAATCTTACTTAATTAATGTCTTGCGGTTGTCTTGATATTCGTGCCTACTCTGTAAAGAGTGGTGTAGAGTAGTATCTGTCTCCGCTGTCCGGAAGAAGTGCTACGATTGTCTTGCCCTTGTTCTCCGGTTTCTTTGCATATGCGATCGCTCCGGAAAGTGCTGCTCCTGAAGAAATACCTACCAGGATTCCTTCTGTCTTTGCAAGAAGCTTCGCGGCTGCGAATCCTTCGTCATTGTCTGCTTTGTATATCTCATCATAGATCTTTGTATTAAGTACATCCGGTACGAATCCAGCTCCGATCCCCTGAATCTTGTGCGGTCCGCCCTTTCCTTCTGAAAGTACCGGGGATGCTGCAGGCTCAAGTGCTACAACCTTCACATCCGGTTTCTGGTACTTCAGATATTCACCAACACCTGTCAGTGTTCCACCTGTACCGACACCGGCGATAAAGATATCAACATTTCCATCTGTGTCTTTCCAGATCTCCGGGCCTGTTGTCTCTCTGTGTGCTTTTGAGTTCGCCGGATTAACGAACTGTCCCGGGATAAAGCTGTTCGGGATTTCCTTTGCAAGCTCTTCAGCTTTTGCAATTGCTCCCTTCATTCCCTTTGTACCTTCTGTAAGTACGATCTCTGCTCCATATGCTTTGAGGATATTTCTTCGCTCAACACTCATGGTCTCTGGCATGGTAAGAATTGCTCTGTACCCCTTCGCTGCTGCGATTGATGCAAGTCCGATTCCTGTGTTTCCGGAAGTAGGTTCGATGATAACAGAACCTTCTTTCAGGATTCCTTTCTCTTCTGCATCTTCGATCATTGCCTTCGCAACACGATCTTTCACACTTCCTGCCGGATTAAGATACTCAAGCTTTACAAGAATCGTTGCTTCAAGTCCAAGCTCTTTTTCCAGATTCACAGGTTCAACAAGTGGTGTATTTCCAATCAGTCCAAGTGTGCCTTTATAAATTGCTGCCATAGTCTATATCCTCACTTTCTTTATTAACCTACTTAGTTGGTGTGTTTTTGATGGTTTGTATTATATACTTATAAAACCCATCTGTCAACTATGTTTTAATATTTTTCTACATTTTGTGACTGTTCAGAGCCAAGCAAAATTTCAAAAACAGGTATAAAATGCTTGCATTTTCAAGACTATTTTTGAAATTTTATTTGGCGGATACGCCACACCGACGAAATGCGTAGCATTTTGGAGGTTGGCTCTGAGCAGTTACTTTTTATTATACAATATCGATCGGAGATGTAAATGATTAAAAAATATCAAAAAGAAAAAGCATGAACATTAAATGTCCACGCCCTCTCTAAATCTTATTTTATCCGTGATACTCCCCATTATATTGGATCAATGTAATATCTTCCACATTCGCGATCTTCCGGATCTTCTCTGTGAAATCAAGATCATTCTGCCGGCAGAACACTTCAACCGCCATCTCTGTTTTCTCTCCACGCATCGTCTTTGACTTTATGAAATATTTCATTTTTCCAAAGCTGCGGATGATTTCATCACCTGCCTCATCTCCCTGATAATGAATCACTGCGATATAGATCCTGCCCTTCTGCTGCTTATGATAGAGCAGATCCATCGGATCTTTCACCGCTGTACGGAAACGCACGATAGACAACGCTCCGACCATACCAAGTGAGATCACGATGTTCGTACTGATCGCCAGAGTAACCATACAGGTAAGAAGCGTCATTCCGACCAAAGTAACCGCAAAGCTTTTGGAAAAGATTACCCCTACATAAAATTTGCTGTAAACCATATAGATCACCGCTCCAAGAAGCAATGCAATGATCAGCGAAATTGCCATCTTCGGTGCATTAAAGCTGTCAAACACGCCGGATTCCAGCACCGACTTCTTAATCATATCTTGTACACTCATAATAGTTTTCTCTCCTGTGTTTCATTCCAATATTCAAATCCATGCAAATACTGCGATTTTTCATAACAGAGTACATATTTTGATACTGCTGTGAATTCTTGTGCATTTGGTGGAAGCAAGTCACGCACGATCTGTGGAAGCATCTCTGTGAATTTCACTTCCATAACCAGTTTCCCCGGTTCAAGCACCGGAAGTGTCGGAAGGGACGGATCAAAGATGTCATAACTTCCGACCGCTGCCCTCACATCACTGTCAAATGTAATCCTGACTGTCCCCTCATCCATGATCCACGGTACACGGTCATAGTCAACGATCGTACGTGGACGCATGAGATTGCTGACACATTCCACATAAAATTCTCTGCACAACGGATATGGACTTCTTAATAAAAATTGATAATCCCCATCGAGGATCTTATAGAATTCTTCTTTTGTCAGCGGAGCGCTTTCTTTATAAATATAACTTCCGAATTTCTTCTTCCGCTCCAGTTTGATCGAACGGTCACTACAATCATAAATACGGATTCTATATTTTTTTCGCATCAGGACACCCGATTCCTTTTCCGCATAAGCACTGTTGAAATAATCTTCAAAATAGAGGCTGCGGATCATATAACCATTTCCCTTTGCATTTGGATCTTTTTTCAACAAATGCTTCATTCTCAGCTCCAGCAGTTCTTTCTCACTGGCACCGATCAGATATTTCCATTCATTACGGAAGAGTTCTTTTGATAAATCATTCCTCATAAATATCTTCCTCAACATTTTGTCCGCCTGTAATATAGAAACATTTTATACCATAATTCTTTCCATCATCTGTTACATAATAATCAAATGCATCCTGCGTCTGTCCTGATGCATTTGTCGCACGGACACGCACAAAATACTGGCCGTCTGCCGAAACTGTAGTCTCCGCTTCCGGAATTTGAATATTATCCTGACGAAATACAATCTCATTAAACTTATAATCTTTTGCCAGTTCAACTGTATAAGTGATCGTCTCTGCATCAAAATCATATGATGCATCCCAGTTAAGCTTCAACGTATTTCCCTCGATCACCGGTTTTCCAATATAAAACGGCATTGGCTTTTCCAGGCTCTCCTTATAAAGTTCATAATTTTGTTCTACCTCTGAAGGGATTGCCGATGCAATTGTTTCATACTTCGCTTCAGTCAACGGTGCATACATCTGGTCCGGCATCTGATTTAAATACTTCTGAGTAACTGTACGATATTTCTCTATCATACTACTGATCCGATCCACACTGAGATAGGATCTCAGATCCTGGATCGCCGCGTCAAGTTCCTCACGGAAAGCCTCCGACTGCAGACATCTTTGGAAGAGAACATTCATCCAGTAATTGCTGACTCCACATTCCCAACTTCCCTGATCGGAACGATTCTGAATGTTATATTCGGTTCTCATGAAAGAGCCGTCATTATCCCACGCAATCAGATACCATGTATCCGAATTCTGTGGACTATATAAATATGTATTACGATTCTGTGTATCTACATTTCCGGTCAGTATCTGATACGCCATCCAGTACGTCAGATTTTCTCTGTCAAAATATTGATCCAGGATATCCGCAATCGGTTTTGAATTATCATTCAGATCTGTCAGCATTTGAATCAGTTTCGTATGATCTGAATCTCCTTTGATCTCTAGGAGCTTTTCAAAGGCTTTCTGGTCGTAGGTCGGATCGTCTTCTTTTTTTATTACATCTTCATAGCGGAAAAACTCAAACGAATTGATTTTGTACAACTGTCCTTTCGAATCCATTCCATGGTTCTTCATTCCTGTCTTGTTCAGCTGTTCCACCTGTGTGTACAATCCATAGTCCTGGAATTCTGAGCTGTCCCCCTCGGTAAGATCTCTTACATATAAATGTACGAACTGAGTTCTAAGAGACATCAGCTGCGGTATCCCTTTCAGAAGATCGTAGGACAGCTTATTACGGAAACGCATTCCCTCTGTCTGATGTTTATTCAGATTGATTGTGCGCTGTCCACGCCAGGTTCCCTTATTCTTCTTCAGCTCAATCTTATAGTTTTTCTGCGAATTACGGCTCGATGTCTGTCCTCTGATCTGCACGGTAGCATTCGGCACATTTTCACCATATCCAACCTCCCCGCTCTGCGGACCTGACTCATCACCAACCTGAAGAAGCGCCGCTGTCTGATAACGGTCTACTCCCATCTTGTCATAATCATAGGTCGAATAACTGTTGATCTCCTTCCAGGTATGATCCGTTCCCTCTGAAGAATTTCCGCGGGAAACGGTGAGATACATCGTCACAACACTTGTCTCGTCATCATTTTCATAGAGACTATCCTTATCCCTGAGGTGAACGTCGTTGATATCCTGTGTCTCTGCCTTTTTTATCTCTTCCTGTTGTTCTGTCTGTTTCTTTGAAATATCCCCTGTGTTCTCCGGGGTGGTACATCCTGTCAGGCAACAGGACATTCCTAATAAAAGGGCACATCCCAACGCAAGTAATTTATATTTTTTCAAGCTTATCTCCCCTCTCTATTTTCTCTTCCAAAAAACATTCAAGCCGTGTGAAGAAACCTGTTTTATCCTCTGCCACGATAGGCTGTACACTCAAAATATAATACGGTAGTTTTTTTATAAAATATCCAAGACGCAGTGTACAGATCAAAAAGAACACCGCACTTCCCAATAAAAATCCGAATCCATAGTACACTTGCGGGAAGAATAAAGACACACAGGTAAATGTCGTCGTACACGCGGCGAACATTCCTGTTGCAAATAATGCTCCCTTGTAATCTGTAAAATAAAGTAAGATCAGCATCATTGTGTTAGCAATTGCATAGAGTCCATAACCGACACAGAGTGTACGGAAATATCCTTCCATAAGATCATTAAATCCAAGCGGAAGATATGTCAAAAGCAGCTCTCCGATCGAAATAGCCAGTGCCGTTGTAAGTAGCTGCTTTAATGCCGTATATTTCAGCTCCATGTTTAAGACCTTTCTCATCTCATTTCCCGCCTGCAGGATATCCTTGATTTCTCCCTTGTCATTAAACAAACTATAATAATTTCGATATTTCGGATAGAAATTCACTTCCACAGATACAACGAAATTAACGGTTGTAATAAGGATCGTCAAATAGGCGATCATCGCAGGTACATCATGATACGGCGCTCCATAAAACAATCCCTGAACATGTACACGGATCGGTCCGCACCACATGATAACAAGATGTGCAAACAGTCCGATGTTCGTGAACAAGCCTGTAAACGCAAGCGGAAGGAACTGATCCACCCAGCGTAAAAAGAAAAATGCACTGATCTCACTCTGCGGAAAATAACGGTACAACAGCGTCACATCCCAAAGCAGCATAATTCCATAACCGATCGTAACTGCGATCATCAACGCCTCTACATGTGGAATCCCAATCAGGATCAATAAGAATCCGACCAACAATGATACCGCTACCGCTGTAATAAATGAAATAAGAATCCCTTTGTAATCCTTGATCGCTGTCAGATAACTCATCGCATTCCAGGTGACAATCAATTCTCCGAAAAACTCCAGGCACAAAAACTGATCGATCAGATTGATTCCTGAAAACAGAAGAAAAATCCCATACATGATTCCGCCGGCTACAAGCAGGATCGCTGTTGAACCCCAGAAAGAAGAAAGCACCGCCTCGTGGCGTTCTTCATACAGCATATCCGCAATATATCTCGTCACGACCATAGAGAAGAAACTGGTCACGGTCAGCGAAGCGAGAAGTGTGTAAGTAATCATACAGTTCAGAAGTTCCCGGTTATGTCTCGTCGCACCGGTATGATCGCAGATAAAAGCGATTCCTATCAACAGCACGATACCGAGCAGCATCGGACCTGTACAGATCACTCCTGCATACCCATACGCTTTTGCCGTCGCTGCAAGTCCGCGCTTCTGGAATAATTTTTTTAACTCAAATCCGATTCCGGCCATCTGCCGCTTCCACCTCCTGATACATCTTCCGGTACTTTTCAATCATTTCTTCTTTTCGATAATATGCTTTCACTCGTTTCTGTGCATTCTCCCCCATGCGGAGTCTCCGAGCTCTGGAAGCGCACATCTGATCCATTGCCTGCGCGAGCCCCTCTCGATACATCGGTGGAACACAATATCCTGCTGTTCCGTATCGATCCTCCTCGTTACCATTCAGAAGCTCCCTGCAGCATCCTACATCTGTAGTCACACAAGGCCGCCTTGCAGCAAATGATTCTAAAACAGACAGCGGCTGTCCTTCCGATATACTCGTCAAAATTGTAAAATCCAGCTTCTCCATATAAGAGATGATATCCACTCGTCCTGTAAAGATCACATTTTCCAGATGAAGCTGATCGACCAGCGCATAACACTCCTGCGCATACTCCTCATCATCGACGCCTCCCATAATGTGGAGACGTACATGCTCTCTTGTCGTGCAAAGCTCATAAAACGCATAGATCATCGTCTTGATATCCTTGATCGGTGCCAGACGCACGATCGCACCGATGTCAACCCATCCGTCTTCCTCTTTCAATGGAATAGGGGAAAGCCTTTCATAGTTGATTCCGTTCTCAACGACACGACATTTCTCCTTGTCACATCCCATCTGGATCTGTGCATGCATGGCATTGGTAAATAATGCTGAGACTAGAAACGCTCTCGTATAAATAATATCCGACAGCATATAGAAGAAAGAAATCCACTGCTTTTTAAATGCCGGCTGTACCCATTTTGCACGAATGATCTCTTCTTCACGCTCTCTTGTGTATATTCCATGCTCTGTCAGCAGCACTTTCTTCTTATAAACATACCCGCCTAGGCATGCAAGAAGTCCGCCATATCCTGTACAGATTGCATGATAGACATCTGCCTTGGGCACTTCACTTCCCATTAGATAAAGGACCGGAAGCAGCATAGAACGCATTGTGTGAAATGCATCCGCAAACGGAGTATATGGATAATCTTTTATACAGCACTCCGTCAATATATTCAGGAATTCCTCACTTCTTAAAAAAGACATAGGATTCAGCTTCTGGTCATGATAGAGCCGAAACAAGATTTCCCAATTCGGGCGTCTACACAGCATCAGCTCTTTCAGGCTGTTCGTCTCTTCCTCTGTAAAGGCATGAAGCATTTTTCCTGAATCCTTCAGCCGCAAGGCGTCATCCAGAAAGACCTCGTGAACTTCTACAACATTTTTCGGAAGCTCGTAGACAAATTTCCCTTTATCCTTCGCATTTGCCCCAATCACCCACAGAACAAACTCATGCTCTTTCATTTCATTGATATACTGGTGCATCCAGGTGGATACACCTCCAAATATGTAGGGATAACACCCCTCCAATATGAGACAGATTCTCACAATTAACTCCTTATCTGTCGCGTGTTACCGCTTTGTATTTCAATCTTCTAATTTCTCAATAGTTACTGTTGGTTCCTTTGCCTGAAGCAGATAGAGATTTCCTGTCAGATGTATAAGTTTTCCTCCCGAAACTTCACCCGGTGTTCCTTCATTGATCCTCACCATAAAATATGCTTCATCATAGAAGTTTTTAAGCTTCAATTCTATAGACTGCTCTGTCACTGTCTTTGTAAATGTAACCGCTCCATAACGCTGGATCGCACCGGATAGTTCCGAACCGGTGAGTTGTCTCAAGGACGGTGCCGAATCCACCAGCCAGTCCATATAATCAGCGAGGTTGCCCTTCATCTTTTCCCAGCCAAGCGCCGCACCGCGGTCTTCGTCCAGAAGATCATCCGGATGAATAAAATGACTGTTCACAAAATGCATATTTAATTCCGACAGTGCCGCCATCTTCATATAATCATCGATAATTGCACCGGAGATGATACGCGGCTGTTCTACAATCCCATCCTTTGCAACTTCAAATTCCTGCACATACGCAAACTCACCGGTGAAATAATTACTGGCGATCGTCCGGATCTCCGGGAAATCTTTCGCGAGCATCTCCCTTCCTTCTGCTGACAATACATTGGACGGCGGTACATAGACTGACATTGATACACTGGGAAATGTATTCTCTCCAAAATGGATCAATTCTTTTACAGCCTTTTTCATGGCCGCCTCATTTTTCCATGTATCATACGGAAGCACATCACCATAATCCACATTTGAAAGACTCAACGGCTGATGATTGTATCCATGATACCCGAGTTCTCCACCTTGATGAAGCAGCATATTTCCAAAATACTGAAAACGTCTGGTATCCTTCTGTTTCTTAATCGTTCCATCCGTCGCATCCTCATAATTTTCAATAATCACACCGGTATAGCGAATGTTGTGATCGGATGCAAGCTCCAGCATATCCGGCCACCACACATTCATATAGAAATCACTGATGCTCATTCCATAGTCCCGCTTCACATAAGTAGCATCTCCCTCCGGAACCGGTGATGGAAAGTCATCTAGATAAAATGCTGATCCATTGATCACCGGATAAACCCCCACATCAGTAAGGAGACTGTAGGAAGCCGCATAGAATCCACGCACCGCTTTCTCATACAGTCCAAAGTTGTCTACTACAAACTTCCCTTTTCCATATTGGTTCTCCCAAATGACAGGCTGACCGTTTTTTTCATTGACATGCGCATAAACCTTCGCATTCTCACTCAGCTGCACTGCCCAGGCAGAGTCATACGGGTCCGTGATTGCATAAGCCTGTCCGCCGCCAAGCATAAATTCCGGTTCAAAATAAATACTGTCTACAAGTGTATTGTCATATCCGGAAGAAATGATTCCAAGCTTCTGCTCGATAATCGATGTGTATGCCGTTTTTTGAAGCGTCATGGCAAAAAGTACGTTTCCGCCCTCTGAGACCCAATCACACAGTTCCATAAGATTCTCTTTCAACGGACTTACATCACTCAGTAATACAACAACCGTTTCATAAGCATGATAATCTGGAATAGAGGATGCACTCTGCAGGTCTACCACATCTGTTCCAACCTTCATATCTTTAAAAATTTGTTGAAACTGCTCCCATGCAGCCACACTCGCCTCATCTTCACTGTTACGAAGTACCAGACAGGTCTTCGGCAGTGATTTCACGGCTGTTTGTTCCGTAACCACTTTTTCCTGATCAAGATACGAGATTTTTCTTTTTTTCTCTTTATATTGAATTCCACTTCGCTCCGCAAAAAGAACCATTGCGATCATCAGAAAAACGCACAGAATCACCAGCATGCTTTTAAATGGAAATGTTCTCAATGATTTTAATCTAGCCAAAAAGCCAATGCCTCCTTACTCTTAGACGACAGATAGATTTGCTCCTCTTTCATCTGTCTTAAACACTGCTGCAACTCCGCTCCCTTTTTTCGTTCTGCCAGATACCGGATCTTCAAAATCCAGAACTCCTCTTTCCGATGCCATTTCTGATCCATCAGCCCTAGAATCTCTTCCGCCTGAACATAATCTCCTGTTTTCATCAGATTTTGGAACAGACGCATACATGTGGAGAGCGTCGTTTTCACCTTCAGCTTTTGTCTTAAAAGACGGATATAACGTTCCCTCTGTTCTCTCTCCATCTGGGCTTCCAGAATCCCCTGATTCAGATACTCTTCCATAAAATCACAGTACTGCTCCAGGATCTCCGGATCGTCCGGTGATGCCGCATACAGCTTCTCCATCTTCTGCAAACGAAAATCATATTCCTTGGAAAGTTCAACCATGGCTGTGATCGCATAATGGACAACCTCTACATCTTCATTCATGCGGGCCTGTTTCAGAAGATCCATATATTCTTCCGGATCATCATTTAACACATCCATGATCAGTTCACGGCGCACTCTCGGTTCGTTGATCAAAAGTGCTTCCTCTAACGGAACGATCTTTTTGTCCGTATCCGAAACTGCCTGAAAAATATTTTTATAAATCTCTTCATTTACACGAAGCTTTTCCACTCCCGGTTCTATCCTATTGTCTCTTCTGGTCAGCATTTGCAAATGCAAAAGCAGCACGCACACTGTTCCCCAGAAAGGGACGAAGATCACAAGTGCCATCAGATATTTTTTCACCTTCAGCAGATGTGTCTTTATCCCCAGCCAGACCAGCACACAGCAGACAATATGTAACAGGATCAGGAATACTCCAAGCACTGTCTGAATCATAATTTTTCTCCTGTATTTGCATTCTCCACGGTATCGATCTCATGACAGACGAAGCCGTCATTTTCCAGTCTTGCAAGAATGATCGGCAAGGAACTTCTGTCCGTCTGTGAAAGAATGAGGAAGAGCTCTCCTTTTTCAGAAATCCCCCAGACATCATTTTCACGGACCGAAGCCTGCAGCGCTGTGTCTGCCTCTTCCAGTGTCATCTGCGGATACTCCAGTTTCAGAAGCACATAGGATGCCCGATTCTCCTCCCTCATAGAATGGAAGGAATACAGCCGTTCTTCAAAATACTCCGGCTTCAATATACGTGTACCCTGCACGTACTGCCTGTTCTTGATTGCCTCCTGATATTCCAGCGCGCGCAAAAGTGCTGTTTCTACCAGACCGCAGAGAATCTGGAACAGATTCAGATAATAGAGGGAAAGCTGTTCATCTCCCACTTCCTGAATGAAGATCAGCATCACGAGCTCTCCATCCTTGTGAATCCCGTTCATATACATCGGATAGCCGTCCAGGAAATTCCGGTTTACCCACACCTCTCCGGACACAATCGTCTCTTTCGCTTCCAGATAATCATCCAGACGAATGGATTTTTTCAACACATCTGTCATTCCCTGAGATGCGATCTCAAGACGTCCATAGCTCTGATTCTTTCCAACTGAATAAATCGCAAATGTATGATTCTCAAGAACTGATTCCATCACATGCAGCGTTTCAATAAAAAGCTCCTGCGGAAGAATGATATCCAGTTTTTTCGTAATATCAAAGATCTTACCAAAGCTGTCACGGCTTCCCAAAATCTGCTTCTTGTACTGCCGTTTATCAGAAAGCGTCTCCTGATACATTTCTCTCATAAACAGAAATTTATCTAGAATCAGTTTATTCTCCTCTTTCATGAATTGAATATTATCTCTGTTCTTCAGTCGGATGTAACCACAGATCGCGCCGACTGCAAAATAGAAGATAAACGGAATCCAGTTCGAAGGTTCGTAGAAAAGTGTCGTCCAGCCGATCCCTATTTTCGTATATGCTGCCAGCAATGAAAGTGTTTCCAGCCCCGCTGCAGCAAGCCCGTAATTAATGCCGTACAGACTGCTGAACAGCACGATGTAAACAAGCCTCAGATCGATCATCTGAAACTGCACTTGGTTTCCCGCCACCCGGTTCAGCACTTCAAAGACAAAAAACGTGAGCAGCAATTCTGCGATTTTCACGATTTTATCATGTGCTTTCAAAAAAGTTTTTACTACATCGATCTTCCGTGTCTTATGGTTCGTTTTCTCACAATAATCCTCATAAATTTCTGTGAGATCCTCCAAAAGAGAAATCTTCGGGAACCAGCCGTATTCATTTCTCAGAACGTGGTCATCAGATATCCCATCCCGGATCAGCACATCTGACAAATAGGTAATGTTTGCAGCCGGAAACATCTGTGCCAGTCTCTCCCCGAACTGTTGAAAAGTAAAATGAAATACCTGCGGAACCTGAAGACAGGCACTCCCCTCTCCCCAGTTATCAAAAATCTTGTATAATAAATCTCCAAGATCACTCAACGCAAGAAAATGCATCTCCTGAGCCGGTGCTTCTTCAAATGTAATCTGCTTCTTATTGATCACAGTTGAGAACAGCTTGAAAAAATAATCCTCCTCATAAGTACCGGAATAAAGATACGGCACACGCAGGATCTTGACAGCAATCTGATGCAGCTCACCATATTGTCTGCAGAACTCCTCTGCCGAGCGGACCATCAGCGTCTTTCCTGTTGTATCTTCATATAAACTATCCGGTCCTGTAATATACAGAAGCCTGGAATTCAGATTCCCCTTATAGTAATGTAATAGCTTGCGTAAAGTCTCAATCTCACCCTCCATCGTCCCATGGAATGTAAGATAATTAGAAAAATAAATCACTCCCTCAAATTCATACGTCTTGAAAATGTCTTTGAATTCTTCCTCCGTCTTCGGCATCGGGTGTACCGATAAGCCCTTCCTGCGATTTGACTTTTGTTCCGTCTCTCCAAGAAGAAGGATCTGACACTCAGGGAATGCTTCTTCAATAAACTCTGCTGTAATATATCCAATGTTTCCGGTTACTAATAATTTCATACGTTACCTCGTAATCATATATTGCACATTTTGTAACTGTTCAGAGGTTGGCTCTGAACAGTTACCACATTTCCAAACCATCATTTAGACAGAAGGTGTATTTTCTTTTATCTGCTTTTTGTCCTGATACATCTTCTCATCAGCACAATGAATCAGTTCCTGCAGATTCTTCTCTTCCGCATTCGTCCAGACATATCCCATCGCAACAGAGATAGGAATGTCACTTTGTTCATCGGCAAATTCAATCTCCGCTCTGACTTGCCTTATGATCTCTTCCGTTTCTTCGGCTGTCTTGTTTTTCAGGATGATCACGAACTCATCACCGCCGATCCATCTCTTTTTCCGTTCCTGTGATAGATCGTCTCATCGCCCACACGCACATAATAATTTTTCCAATGGGACCTGAGAAGCAGCACCCATTCCTCGTGCTCTCCTCTATCTGAGAGGCTGAAGGTGACCTCCGCCTTCGTAACACCGTCGGAAGCATCAATCGTCCACTCACCTTCCGGAGCACTTACTTTTCCTGTAAAAATTCTGTCGGGAGCATTCTCATATCTCCCGCAAATATATAATGCAGCTACCATAAAGAAGATAATTATGAGAGTAACTGCGGTATGTATCTTTTTTATAATCATTCTCTCTTATAATATTTTTTGCCATTCCGGCAGATATAATCGCGTCAGTATAACTGCCGAATTGTTTCTTATTATACCATAGATTCTCATTTTGGGAATCTTTTTCTATGTCGTCTCTCGCTCAATCAGCTTTGTTCCGAACACCATGTGCTGTACGCTTGGTTTCTCATCATCTGCCGCCTTGTGCTTAGAGTATATGAAGTTTTGGCTTTATCTTGTAGTTTGCGAATATCCGTAGAAATAGAAAAAGCCCTTTGAGAAAAGGATTTCTCCTCTCTCAAAGGGCAAATTGAAAAACTGGAAATTGTTTGTACAATGTTCAAGATATAACTGTTATTATGTCTTGATTAGAGTACGAACTCATATAAGAGGAACTTCCTCGGTACTCCAATATCAACATATGTGATTTCAGCCTTATCCACATACTTAAATCCAAACGACATATACATTTTCTGTGGAATATCATTTCCCTCTATGCAATCAAGACGAATTGATTTAAGGTTTCTTTCCCTTGCTGTGTCTATTGCGTGTTGAACTAACTGCTTCGAGTATCCACGACCTCCATATTCCGGAAGGACACGCAAGGCATGAAGAACTACTGTCTCGTTATCATTTGCATCAATAAGCCATTTAACTGCGTGATACGCCTCATCACGATCATGATTCATAATATACGCCGCAACAATTCGACCATCTTCAATACCGATAAACTGATTTCTCTCTTTGATTGCATCTTTGATCATTTCATCTGGAGGGAAACCACCTTTATCTCCCTCCGGCAGAAAATCTTTTCCGCTCAAAACTTTACACATACCGTCATAAAACTGTCGCAATTCTATAAAATTTTTCTCTTCTGCATATCTGATAATCATAGAAATCTATCCCTCCAACTTCAGATTTCTCAGTTTCAAAAACTGGAAGTTGTCTATTATCTGATACAAGCTTTGGCAGTATAGGATTCAACGTCAATCTTAACCACATTTACTGCACTTGCCATCTTATCGTCGATCTCATGTTCTTTGCCAGTCTGTGCTTTCATAAGAACACCAAGCGCTTTACATTTTTCTTTTATATCTTCAATGATCATTGCTTTACCTCGACACATAACGCTCTCATACTCTGCTCCATATTTGCAAGGTATATCCGCTGTAATAAGAGATTCACCCCTATCAATTTCTACAAATACATTCCTGTTTTCTTTGAGGCACTCCAACTTGTGTCCTTCTTTCGCACAATGCACATAAAATGTCAGCTTTCCCTTTTCCATTTGGTAGCCATAATGCAATGGTACAATATAAGGGAATTCACCGTCAAACATTCCTAAATGCATATATCTTGCTGACGCAATAATTGTCTCGATTTTATCAATGTCGGTAATCTCTCTATCTTTCCTTCGCATAGTTTTTTACTCCCTTATTGTTTCCCTTGTGTTATATCGTCCCACCAATGTTTACGAACTCTGATAAGGGCAAATACAAGGGCACAAGAGGTCCGGTGGACATCTGCTCTGTGCCGACCGAAGCGGCAGCGGAGACCAAAAAAATTATATAAAACAGTATAACACAAAATAAAAGTGACATGGTGAACTGATTGAAATGCTTCTGATTTTTGTAACAAATGACTGATTGAATGATAAGGAGATTCTATACGATGAGAACAATATTTGCAGAATACAATCCACACAGAAACAGCATTGATATTTATACTTCTGCTGGTTATATGCTCCGCATTGACTGTTGGGAAGCCGAAAAGGATTTAAAAACCACACCCGGATCAGACTGTGCATTGAACGCACTTGCCATTGATAAACCGCTTGAATATGCAAAATTATATCTTGATGGAACAATGCAGATATGGGTAGATGCAGAAGATTCATTAGAACTATGGTGATTTTTTCAACAGCACTAAGGTTACTTTTTCCCAATCTCATTTATTGAGAATCGTCTTTTTACCGTGCATATATATTCAATATCTTTTTATCTATTATAATGAAATCAAGGGCTGGTCTAATGCCAGCCCTACAAAAATGAAAATTCACATAGAAAATAAATTTACAATTTTTCCGATATAAACCTGTTATCAACAAATACAAACATAATTTATATTATCGTATCTATTGATATGATATGTATTTCAAAGAGTTACCAGAAGTTTTTGAAAAGTTTTCAACTTCTTCCCTTGTGTTATTATCTAAATCTCCTAATTTTATACTGATACATCAATAGAATTGCGAACTAACCTATTACCATTTTTGACAAGCGTAGATTCCACTGATTCTCTTGTAACGTTATCAAGAATGCTTGTATCAAACTTTTGTCCCGGCTTCCAATTTGGATTAGCTGATTTCACTGCTGCATACATAGCGGCTCTATACTGTCCTTCGTATTGCTCTAAAGTCCATGTGCCACTTAGCCGTTTGTCTTTGCTTACACTTAACTGATAATCTTTGAAAATATCTGAACGCTTCGTTGTATCACCATTTGAAAGACCATTTTCCTGAATAAATTCCTTCTTCACATTATCAAACATCTTTTGACGATATTCCTCAGATACACTTGTGAGTTGCTGCCACGATGTACCTTTACCGGTAACATCCATTCCTGCCACTCCATTTGCATTCAGCAAATCACCTTCTGAATCAAATTGCTTCATCAGATTCTTAATAATGGTATCTCTTCCACCGAATGTTTCATATATCATTCTTTCTTCTGGTGACATCATGGCTTCATTTTGCATAATACCAGATAACCAGCCTTTTTCTTTCAAAGCCTTATATTGTTTGCTATTTGTATTGATGCCATTATACGTGTTACCTAATCCGCTGATATTCATTGCCATATAAAAACCTCCTTGTAAATAAATTCAAAATCCGTTTAGAATTAACTCAATGTTATATGGTATATATCGTCATAAATCTCCAAGAAATAAATTTCACCGTTAAGTGCCCTCTTGATTATACAGGTGGTTGTTGCGTGTTCTTCGTTCCTCTTTGGATAACTTTTGACGCAACATCTTTTCCAAGTTCTCAAACTGGCGGATTTTCTTCTTTCCATCCTCAATCTCGGCTGTCCCTTGTGGGTGTCAATCAAAATTATTTTTCTTGGTCTGCGTCAACCGTTCCAACACCGTCATCAGTATATAGCTCGGCTGGAATTGAATTGACAGCAAGTTGTTTTTCTGGCGGTATCGAATTATACCACTCAAGCCATTCAAGGGTTTCTTCGGATAAGTCCGATTTGTTAAATAACTGTCCTTCAAATTCAACCGTTTCATTTTCAGCATCTTCCATATGACTATATAAGAAATATTTACCATCAATTAAAACCACAATATTATTTTCATATTGATATACTTTAGCACCTACAATATCGTCATTGGCTTGGAAATTCTCTTTTGGCTCTTGCGATGAGCTAACTTTGCTTTCGATTTCCCCTAAATAAGTGAACTGGCTTTCTTTATCTGTAAAATCGAGTTGACTATCCGTATATTGATACAACTTGTTATTTACATAAACCATAGGAGCCAAATCTCCAGAAATAGGGGGATTAGAGCCATTAAGTAAACGCGGAATTGTAACTACGCAAATTATAAGGCAAAGACAGGCTGCCATAATTCCCCACTTTATCCATATAGGCTTTTTCATTTTCGTTTTGTAGTTGAGTGCTTCATCAACATATTTTGTATCAAGTTCGCTCATAGCGTCAGAAAATTTCTTTGCGTTCATACGAATACCTCTCTTTCAATCAAGTATTGCTTCATTTTCTCGCGGATACGGGTCAGCCGGACAGAAATATTTTTTTCTGAAAGTCCTACAAACTCGGCTATGTCCTTGTAGCTGTCGGAAAACCAATAGCGGCGCATAAAGATAACGCGGTTTTCGATAGTCAGCGTGTCTAAAAAAGACTCAATGATACAGGCTAACTCTCTGACCTCGATTTCTTCTTCAATGTTTTTCTGGTCTGCAATACAGGCTTCAATTTCCTCCAAAGCAATCGTGTAATGACTGCTTCGTTTGGCTGCTTCCTTTCTCCAATAGATTTTGAGCGAAATATTCCGAACGATTTTCAAAAGATACGACAACAATGGGTTAGGTCGTGCTGGGGGAATGGCGTTCCATGCACCTAAATAAGCGTCGTTTACACATTCCTCCGCGTCCTGTCTGCTCCCTACTATATGGTAGGAAAGATTGTGACAGGCTTTTCCGTATTTTATGTCCAGTTCCCGTATGCCCTGTTCCGAACGCTCAAAAAACATTTCTATGATTTTTTCATCGTCTATCATCACACTGCCTCCTTTCCGGCTTCACTCATATACTACGGTTTCAGCGGCAAACACTACATCTAATCCGAAACTTTTTTCAAAAAATTACCATTTTGCTTTATTATAAAATACATAATCGCAGAACATGCAACTCCTACAGGATATGTTATTGTCATAGATGCCATTCATATAATTGTTCACACTAGACATTTTATAATACCTCCATTCTTTCATTAGGCTTTCGCATTAAAAACCGTCTCAAATGATATGTTTATAACTGTTTCTGTTCTCATCCGTTACAGCAAGTCCTGTTAATCCGGTATTCGGATCAATCCAGTCTCCATTTTTGTCATACTGGCTCATCAGGTTCTTAATTGCCTGAACATTTGTAAACATTGCACCGTTTCCATTTTTCATCATCTCACTCAGTACTGCTTTATACTTTTTACTATTTGTGTCGATCCCTGCTGCTTTTAATTGTTTCTGTACAGAACTGCTATTCATTTGATAATCTGGATTACCAAAGGCTGCTGGTTTATCTTTCAGAATGTACAAACGATCAGATAACCACCATTCTAGCATTGGTAGATGCCTATCTTCGTACATATAAACCCCATGAAACAGAATAGCAGAAAGATTTCGATTTTCTCTTGATTATTTCTGAATTATTCTGGAGAAAAACAGGGTGGTCAGCTCTCCATAGCCTTCCACCCTGTCATCTTATCTTTTCATAGAAGAAACTATTGATTATATTGGTAACTCACAATCTTTTAGCCAAAATCGCAGTTCCAACCAATGCACCAATTTGATATTTCCCTTTTACCGAATCCTTTTATGCCTTAACATCACAACTTCCTCCGATAGATGGAGCTGTACCTACTGCCTGTGCTACAACATTCTCTGTAATGCTTTTCATATCCGTACCAATTGCAAATATTGTGCGTCTATCTTCCTGAATTTTCTTCATCTGCTCTTTTCTTTCAGCTCTCCGTTCTGCAAGTTTTTGTTCATTTTCTTTCTTTTTCTCGATTTTTCTATCTTCATCAGCCTTTTTTTGTTCTTCGCTTGGTCCTGTAATAACCATGGAGCCCATATTACCATCCTTATCTATCCATACCTGACGATACTTAACTTCACTACCAGTCATTGATTTAATCATTGAGTCAGCCCATCTATCTAATGCTGGAATTTTTGACAACATATTTTCATATTTTGTGGCAACCTCTGGATTACTCATCATCCTATTTAAAATCTCAGGAGCAATCCTCACATCTGTTTTTCCTGTACGATTAGCTGTTTTTACATTTTTATCCGAACTTCCTGCCACAATATCTATTTGAGGATTTTTTTCCTGCAATTTTTTTACATAATCTTCCTGGCTCTCTTCTGTTTTGCTCACCTGTGAATTTTCCTTTGTTTTTTGAATATCACAAGCTGCCTTTTTAACCGTGTTCTTGTAACCTGATGCATAATACGATGTGTAACTGCTGTTATTGATACCTGTAATTGCCATAATCCTACCTCCCTGTTATTGAAACTTAAAATAATTTCTATTATATTGAACGACTTGGATATTTAATTTCCGTTGATGTAAATTCATCTTCTGCCGAAACATTGATATGCCCACTGCTGTCAATAGCATACTCTTTACCATAAACGAAAAACGTATCTCCTTCTTTATATCCGATTTCTATCCAGTTTATATCATTTAACTGTTTTATCTTTGCGTCAACATTTATGGTCTTTCCTGATTCCTGCAATAAATAAGTGTGTTTTCCTGCTCCCGCATCTATAGAAAAGAATCCCGGAGAAATCCCGACTTTCTCACAGACGGACAATACCTCCTCATTGCTGTAGAGATACCCCCACACACTCTTTCCCTGTGCCAGATCCGACAGGATATTGCCTGCCTTACACATTTCCCACTTATAATTTGTTCCTTTTTGATTTGTATTCTCTGCAAGCAACGATTCCGAGGCTGCCCAGCCTATTCTTCCATTATTGACCGTCCATGTATATTTACTGCCACTTGATGTTGTCCATGAATAATAACTTTTATTACTTAGTACCAGAGAATTATTCGCAGCACAAATGCCTGACATGGTGCTTGTATTCATTTTCGGTACTGCATAATTAGGTACTACCTGTCTGCTCCCATTAAGGTCAAAGGAAATAACCCCGTACTCCTTAAAATCAGAATTATATCCACAGGAAACATTCTCCCCAAAATTGATTGCATCCAAAATAGCACTTGAATTATTATAGTTTGCAAAATAATAAGCTAATTCACTGTTAGAAATATTCGCATTTTTATCTATCAGTGCAGCTATGGATTGCTTTGAAAAGCCTCGTGCAGCATCAGAAATACTTAAACTGTCCTGTTTTTTATTATTTCCTGCTCCAAGCAACATCTGTATTGCTTTTTGGTGTATTCCTGCCTCTGCCTGCTTTGAATATGTCAATAGCTGGTTTACTGTGTTTACATCTGTCACTGTCTTCATAATTATTCTCCAAACCCTTTTTCAACATTAAACGCCAAACATATGCTGCAATTTGTCCAGCATATTATTTACTCTGCCTTCAACAGCTTCTGGCTGATTCCTTAATTCATACCTGCTTCCATAGTAATCATTTAAACGGTCTTTCATCTCATTACAAAATAATTTTTGATCTGTTTTACCATTTAAAAACTGATTGCAGATACCACTTATCTCTTTCTTCTCATTTGTATAAAAAGCTGTCTCATCTGAGATTATTTCTGACTTGTACTTATAAGATTCTGTTTTGCTTCCAATTCCAACAACCATGTAATCTGGTGTCATTTTCTCCATGATAGAATTACGTGCCGAATCATTAAAATGAACATATTCGTCAATCATGTCTGAAAAACCAGCTTGAAATTGCTCTGGAACATACATTTCATTTACTTTTCTTAGTCCCGCTTCACTTGCACTTAACAAAAATACGGATTCATAGGAAGTTCCTCTATATCCCTCTTTGGCATTTAAAGAGTCCATATCTGCTGTCATTGTATTAATTTTCTCTTTTAAATCTTTCATTTCATCTTCTGTCAAATATTCAGAAGCATTTTCGTCCAGCCATTTTCCAAAAACCTCTGACTGATTTTCCGAACAGCCTTCAAACGCACTTTGTTCTCCAGAAATGGAAGTTGCTTTCAAATCTAATTTGAATAAATTTTCACATTTATATTCTGCTGGTATCTCTCTTATCTCTCCATTAATAGATGAAAAATGCATTGTATGAAAATCCGATACCTTATTACGAGCAGTCTCAACTAACTTTCTTGCTGAATCACTGATTTTCACATCATCCTCCGAAATAATATTCTGAGGAACAGTTGTTTTCTTCTCAACCTTATTTTTTATCATCTCTGGATTATTAATATACCTATTTCCTTGAACTTTCATAGCAACCTCCTTAAGTTAGTCCACACTTTCTATACTTCTTTATCTATCTTGCTCGATGTCAAAGAACCTGCATCTATTTTCAGGTAATCTACATCACTGTCATTGCTCAATGAACCAATTTGATATTTTCCTTTTATCGAATCCTCTTATGCCTTAATATCAAAACTTGATCTATCAGGTGCAGAAATACTCACAGATTCTGCTACAAGGCTCTGTGTCATACTTTTTACATCATTACCAGTTATGGATAAGGTATAATCACCCGTTTCTTTTCCTTCTGCCGATTTTTCTGCACGTTTCTTTGCAGCTTTTTCTTCCTCTGCTTTTTTAGCAGCTCTTTTTTCTTTTACCTTTTCCTCTTTTTCTCTGTTCTCTTTTGCCTTTCGTTCAGCATTCTCTTTCGCTATTTTCCCATCTGGATCATTTGTACCAGATATTGCCACCGAAATATTTCCGTTTTCATCAACCTTATAACTCAGATTTGTCAAAGTGCCCAAACATCCATTAACCGCACTTTTGGCACAATCTGGAATGGCTGCTAAGTTTTCCTCCAGATACTTTGCTTTTTCCGGATCATTCATACACTTCTGTAAAAATGCACTTGAAACGGATACTGTTGTCGGAACCCCTTGCATTGAAGTCGTTCCCGTATTCACATAATGGTATTTTCCCTGCAAGTATTTTGAATAATCATTTACATTACTATACCCTGTCTTAATCTGCTCTGTTTTTGTCACACCGGGACGTGATGTTTTTAATTCAACTGTACTTGTTGTCACGTTGCCGTCTTTTGTATTTGTACTATCCTTTTCACTATCTGTTTTTTTTACAGTATTCTTATAATTTGAAGCATAATACGATGTGTAACTGCTGTTATTGATACCTGTAATTGCCATAATCCTACCTCCCTGTTATTGAAACTTAAAATAATTTCTATTATATTGAACGACTTGGATATTTAATTTCTCTCAGCCTCAATATGATATGTAATTACTGTTTTTATTTGTAAATCATAGTACTAACATCATCAAATCTTAATGCTCATCAATAACTGCTCTCTATTAGGCTGAATCATTGTATATTTCTCCTTAAATGAGGTAATTGCACCATACATCTTCTTTCCTAAGTTTTCAGTAATCTCATCCTTCCCCCTGGTTTTTTGCTCCTCAATGTAAGCCGATGCCAAAGTTGACCTTGTGGTAATTTTTGAAATTTTATTCATTTCTTCACCAATAATTCCACGGGCATGCTGATTGGTTGTCTCCATTGTCACAAAGTCATCCACTGTTTTTTTATATGCAGCATCTAAATTGCTTAACTCTTCATCCTTTGTAAGCTTATGAGTTCCATTTTCATCTGTCACATATATTTCCCGTGTACCAGATTCATATCCCTGAACAATTTCATCATACAACTCTGCATATGCTGCAACATAACCGTTCGCTCTGTCTGTAGTGCTTAAAGCATTTTGCCCGGCATTAGCAGCATCTTTATTCAATTCTGCTGCTTTCTTTGAAATTTCATATCCATAATCAATATCTCTGATTTTTTCACTTTTTAACAGTTCTCTCCGCTGAAGTACATCATCATAGGTTTCCTGTCTGTTCTGCTGTATATGTTTGCGATAATGCTCCATTCCATCATTAGAAATAGAAAGCTTTACGGATTGTTCCATCGTATGTTTTTCATTTGCCTGCTTATTTTCTTTCTGAACTTTAGCATCATTTTTTTCTATTATGGGATTCATATTATTCATATAACTAGATATTTTCATATTTTTACCTCTTTCAATTATTCAAATATCCCTGATCCAGTTCTTCTTTCGACCAGACTCTTTCATACGTTCCACCAATTTCGTCAAAAACCTTTTGCCATGTAGAAAATTTATGGATTTCCTCCATGCTATCCTTGTTATTCTGAAGCCATTCATACAGCTTTTCATACATAGAACCAGAAAACCGGACACTCCAATTGTTTTTATAATTTTCATTGTCACTGTATGACATTCCATCAGCTCCTATGGATATAATTCCCTGATCTGTCCGTTTTGCCATTCCTCTAATCTCTAAATCAGCCCAGATAAAACCTTCTTCCCGACTCTCAATTAAATTAGGGTATTTGTCAAAATACATCTCCGCTAATTCTTCATACCTCTTCCGATCCGCTTCATTTTGCAGAAGAACCTTGCCACCTCTGCCTTCTTCACCGTCTTTTACTAAATACTGGATGCCGGTACCTGAATGTGTATTTAATGTAAATCCCTGCAAAGTCTCCACATCCAGCGAATCTTTATCCATTACATTCTGCAATGCATCTTTTAATTCATCATCTAATACCAGGGCATCGTAACTCATCGTTCCATGCTCAGAAATCAAAAACTGCTTTCCTGTTGTTTCATCCTGTCTTATTTTTATATCAGAATAGGAAAATGCCCCCAAACGCTCCCCGTCTTTATTGTATATATCAAAACATTCAGCTTCATTATCGGGTACGATTCTATAATTTTCGGATTCGTACTCTGAATATTCCTGTTTCAAAGTATTTATCGTTTTTCCTGACAGTGCCAGATAAGAATCCATCACTGTACTTTTCTTAGCACGATTGATATCCGCTCTACTGCTAATATCCTCCTTATCCACCGTCTGAGCCAAAGTGTCAGCCCACTTATTCTGGTTCCGATTTGGTTTTAGGTTGTTATAACCTGTTGAATAACGGCTCTCCGCTCCTATACTTCCAATCATTTTTTAAATTCCTCCCGGCATTTTATTCTCTTATTTTAGATGCCAACACGGTATAAAATTCTTTTTCCTGTTGCAGATATGCTGCCCTTTCATCTGTAACGGCTGCCAGCGGATTTTCTATTCTCTCCAATACTTTGTCGATAGCTGCTAAATAACTTTCTTTCGTTTCACCAAAAATATTGTCATCACCACCTGTCAGAAAATCCTGCTCTACCGATAGCTGCGTTAATATACTGGTTACATCCGTCTGAAATGGATTAAAACCAGTTTCTTCCAATGTTTCCTGCCACGCCGCCTTTACACTCTCCGGCACTGTCTGAAGGTAATAATCACTAATATATGCAATCTGCTTTTTGGTCTTTTCATCTGCAAACTGGTAGGTTCTGTTATTCGCTTTTAACTGTTCATATGCCGCCTGCGCATCACTGTTCGCTTCTGACTCATACCAACCATCTTTATTTTTGCTATATTTCATACCATTGACCGTAAAATCTTTGGAAGTGTCTACACCCAGATAAGACATAACATCCGTAATTCCCTCTGTATACCGGGCATATTCCTCCTTTGAATGTGCTACAGTAGTCATTGTCCCACCTGCATTTCGCAGCATGGATGCCAATGCATCTGCCATTCTCTGTGCTTTTACATATGATTGTGTATCATACGGATTATCTCCACCAGAAACCTCTACTCCATGCGCCGTAACCGTAAGCACATGACCTCCATTAACACGGATTCTTTGCCCTTCCGCAATATTAACAGAATTATTCTGTCTGCTAAGTGACGAACTCTTCGCCAATTTTATTGGTGTTTTTAACGCTTGTGCCAGATCCTCTACCGGATTTAGTAAGTGCTGCGACATCGCCTCATTATAGGTTTCCTTATCTTTAATAGCTGTATTTTTGTAATTAGATGTAAGTTCTCTTGTATTAGGATTAATATAACTTGATATTGACTGCATTGTCTCAATCTCCTTCGTTTATTCTAAATTCTCTTTTCCTTCTATGTCCAAATAACTAAGCCTTATTTATACTTACTATTTGCATTTGGCAAATTAAGATATGTATCCATACTTTTCGTCCAAAGCAACGATAAGTCAAACCTTCCCAATTTGTTTAAATCTTCTATGCTTTTTTTGAACATTGCGATAAAATCTCTTCTGTCGTTAAGTCCCATATTACCAGCTTCAAGTGGCAGAGACGTGAAACCTCCCTGCTTTTCCACTTTGTAATGTGCCTCCAATGCACGCATTTCAACTACTGTGGCGTTTGATGGATCAACATCATTGATATATATTCTTTGTTCAAACTCTTTTCCGTTTTCATCCACACCTTTCGCTAACACCACTGGATTTTCATCCGTCGAATCATCCGCATATTTAAGGCAATAAGAAAGACCTGTACCATTACCTCCTGTCCACAACATATTATCTGTTGTGAATATCTGGTATACCTTTGGTGTTTCAGCCGTATAAAATGTCTTTTCCCCAGATGCAGGAGTTTTCATTTGATTACCTTTTTGTTGACCGTATGATGAAGATACGGTATTCAGGCTAGAACTAACGTTCATATTTTTGTTTCTCCAATCAGCTCAAAATTTTCTCTTTTTAATTATTCAAATATACCTGATATGTTAAATTTTAGTATCAAGTGTTGCCTGTGCAGGAGATTTCCCCGACTCTGCCAATTCTCTTGTAACACTATCTAATGCACCATCTTTAATTGGCTTACCAATTTCCCAGTTAGGATCAGCCTTTTTTGCGGCATCATAAAATGCCTGTCTGTAAATTCTCTCATATTTTTCAAGGGTGTACCCGGCAGCTTTTAACTGGGACTGAACAGAACTGCTGTTCAACTGAGACAACTGAAAACTGCCTATTATATTTTCTCCTGATGTCCCGAATGTTTTTTGAAATAAAAAAGCATAATCTGTAATCTTTGACATAAAACATCCTCCCATCTCTATTCCAAAAAATTATAACTTTTCCAATGTTAATAATCTGCTCAGTTTCTCTATTTCCTTTATGGATACTGAAATCTTTTTGTTGATTTTCGTGCAATTTGTTTAGAGTTCCGGTGAGATTGGAAAATACCTAAAAGGTACTGTTGTTGTTTTTTGTAATATTTTGAAAATCAGATTGCTGCAAGTCTTAATTTTGATTTTATCCACCGATAATATGCTTGAAACGGCTATTTTCTGCCACCTACCAGAAAAAAGAAATCCCTGATAATGCTTGATTATCAGGGGTTTGATTGAATTTTCTTTTGTTCTCAGTGATCCGCCTGGGATTCTCCTATCGGAGTTACTAGGTTGATATTTAAAACTTTATATTTTCTGCTTCAAGCATATCCCATGAATTATCCCACTAATTTACTACTTGCTTTTGCAATAGTTTGCTCATGGAGAATACTGAGGCAAAGATATATTTTTCTTTTTACTTTTCAAAATTGAATACTTTTCAACTTTATTGTTATGCAACTTTAACTTGCCTCCCGAATATTGTTAGTGTAGAGGAAATTGTGAGAGATTAAGTAAATCAAATACTAATATGATAAAAATGTACTAGCGTTCTTGACTAAAGAACTAGCATAAATAATATGCAGAATTAAGTATTGTTACATAAACTATAATGTTTAGAAGAGTTATTTCTTGGTGAGGACTAGTACTTTTCTCTATATTTACTAAGTATGTTTTCTAGGTTACTACATCTTTTTTTCTTATATTTGCATCATGTTTGAATTTAATACATTAGGTATATGTATATAGACTATTCCACATGGGAAACATTTGAATATAAAGTCAGTTCTTTACAACTTGATATAAATAATCCTCGAATAAGGTATATGGGAGATAATCTCAACCAAATACAGGTTTTAAAGATATTGTTGGAAAAGGAGAAAATATACGAACTTGCAAAAAAAATTTCAGAAGAAGGTTTTTTTGTAGGGGAAGAACCTATAATATGTATAGAAAACAATAAAAAAGTAGTATTAGAAGGTAATAGAAGGGTTGCGTCATTAAAATTACTTCAAAATCCTAAGAAGTATTTGTCTACTGCTAAAGCTAATATTCTATTACAAAATATCATTAAGAATAATATCCCGATTGATGATTATAAAATCAAATGTCATATTGCTCCAAATAGATTATTGGCCAATCCGATAATTTATGAAAGACATAAAGGAGAAGCTGTTCAAAAATGGAAAACTGGAAATCAATATTCTTTTGTTGCAGAAATGTATGAAAAGGATGGCTTGTCTATTGAAGATATTTGTGAAGTCTTGAATGAAACGCGCGGAAATATTCTAAAACCATTGAAAGCGTATAATTTGTTTTTTGAAGGTAAAGAAATTCTGGAAAAAGAAGAAGGGATCTTTATTGATATAACAAATTTTGATTTAACGAATTTAGAACGTTTTTTTGGATTTGAAGACGGGCGAAAGTTTTTGGGTATAGACTTTGATAATGATAATGGGGAATTAATTATAAAATTACCTAGAGCGGAGTTTGAAAAGAGAATGATTGTTGTTTTTAAATCATTAATTGATGCAGAACGATTTTCTCGTGAATTTAATAAAGATGACGAGAAAACTAAATATGTTAATAAACTAAAGGAAGATCCAAATATAGATTTATCAATAGAACCAGAAAATGCAACAACAAAAAGTCGGTCATCTGAAAAAAGGAAAGATTTAGAGAGTGAAAAGAATAAAACTACTGCAAGGCGTAAAAAGTCAAAAAAAAGTTTTTATTCAAATACAATAATACCAAGAGATAAAGAAATTATTTTTGATAATGAAAAATTGGATAATCTTTTTTCAGAGTTAAAGACTTTGCCTTTTGATAAAAAATATTCTTTTGCAGTTCTTTTGCGAACATATTTAGAACAATCACTATATTTTTTCATACAAGAAAATGATTTATTAGGGGAATTATCAGATAAACTTAGTGACGATAATAAAAAAAATGGGCAAAAGAAAGTTGATACTCTAATTAAATACATTAGGGATGTACACAATATAGATAAAGATATTGACTCTGAAAAATGTATGAGTATTTTAAAATTCAACTCTAATAAAGAATATTCAGACACATCATTGAAAGCAATGTTGGATTATGTCATCAAAAATAAGCTAATTAACTATTTAGATACCAATAAATATAAAAACTTGAAAGATTATATTGAAAGGATAAAAATGGGATTAGATCTTGCTGTTCATAATATAGAAACAATTATTGATGCAGAACATAATAAAAGAGCGTGGCTGCATTTAGAGCCATTATTTGATTATTTAAGTGAAAATATTAAAATAGTAAACTGATGCATTATTCTCCACTAAGATATCCAGGAGGTAAAAATAAGCTATCTGCGTTTATTGCTCAGATATGTATCGAAAATGATATTAATGGTCATTATGTCGAGCCTTATTCTGGGGGAGCATCAGTTGCTCTTTTTCTCTTACTTGAAGGTTTTGTTGAAAAAATTACAATCAATGACAAAGATAGGTCTATATATGCTTTCTGGCATTCTGTTTTAAACAAAACAGAACAACTATGCGAACTAATAGAGAATACAGAAATAACAATTAGCGAATGGAGAAAGCAGAAAAATATTCAATCTAGAAAACAAAACGCAGACCTTTTAGAATTAGGGTTCTCTACATTCTTTTTAAACCGAACAAATCGCTCAGGAATAATTAAAGGTGGAATGATCGGGGGGGTGAATCAAAGCGGAGATTATTTAATTGACTGTAGATTTAATAAATCTGACTTAATAGATAGGATAAGGAAAATAGCATCTCGAAAAAAAGATATTCGTTTGTATAAAAAAGATGCTCTTAAACTAATTGAAAAGATTCAGAAAGAGTCTGAAAATTCAAATATTATTTTTTATTTTGATCCACCGTATTATTATAAAGCTAGTTCTTTGTATATGAATCACTACAAAGATGAGAATCATAGGCTTGTTAGTGAGAAGATTAAAAGTATTAAGAATATACGATGGATTGTTTCTTATGATAATGTCCCTGAAATAAAAGAATTATATTCAAATTGTGATAAAAAAGAATATTCTTTTAAACATACTGCCCATAGCACAAGAATAGGAAAAGAAATTCTTTTTTTTAGTTCAGGTTTGCTCAAAACAAACTTGGAAAACAAAAATCCTGTGAATTTTAAATTAGTAAAACGAAAGTCTGGTGCTGTAATAGTTTATAAAGAATTGAAATCAGACAAAACAGATTGCTTGCAAATTATTTGAAATGGAAATTATGGTTTATATAAAAAGGAACGGTTCTTGAAAAGTTCTATTGGTTATAGACCTACAACAATATGAATAATATGAATCTCTTTCGCAGAATTCTATCAAATACTTGAAGAATGTAATGCAAGAACAATTCTTCATATTGGGAAATGGACTAAAGACAGCTATCTGACAATCATAGATAATCCACAACTGTCAGATTAAGCCTTTGCTGTTGACATATATTACACATTAAGATTACCTTGAATAGCTTGAGAATTTAATCTATAACCGATAGTACCTTCAATAATTTTCTGTATCATTTTTGCAATATTATCTTTTTTA